>DHCFJ07801__coassemble_1738_pt1 | contig 26241 bp, 28 predicted proteins | sample DHCFJ07801__metabat2_low_PE_008 | metagenome-assembled genome bin DHCFJ07801
GCCGATGGTACTGCACCTGGGAGGGTGTGGGAGAGTAGGTCGCCGCCGGCATTTATCTTGTGGCTGTTGAGGTCCTGGTTGCTGATGATCCTGTGTGGATCGTCGGCGGCCGGGGCCTTCAGTCGTTTTTTGGGGGATGTCGGTTTTGTGGGGCATGTGGTGCGGCAGCAGGGCGCTCACCCCGGGGTGGGGACCTTCGGTGTGTGGGGGCGACCCGAACTGAGCATGGATCCGCTGAAGCCGGGGATTCGCGGCATCGATGCTCACTTCGGGTCGGCGCCGTGCTCCGGGTGCCGCGCTCCGGATGCGTTGGCGAAGGTTGCGCATGAGCGCGCAATGTTGTCGAGCTGTGAGAAATCCAGCCCCCGGGGCCTTCAGTTGCCCTATAGTTAGTTCATGTCACATAAGGACGCAACTAATGCTATTACGACAGCACGGGCACGAGTCAGTGTCCTCGCTGTAAGTGCTGCGCTTGTCGTTTCCACTGCAGCGCTTTCTCCGGCGGTAGCGGGGACCGCCGGCCCTACGGCCGCCGGGAACGTCTCGTACGCTGCCGGCACGACCGACCCCGCCGCAGATCAGGTTGATAACTTTCAGGTAGCCGAGCGGACCGCCGAACAGGCACCGCGTCCCGCGAATCCCGTCACCGCACAGCAGGCGGGGAACATCAGTCAGCAGGAACCCCACCGGAGTCCCCCTGGCGCGAACGACTGGCACTGCAAACCCACTGGGCAGAACCCCTATCCCGTCGTCCTGATTCACGGGACCTGGGGCAGTGCCTACAGCACTTTCGCGGGGTTGTCGGCCGAGCTCAAGGCCGACGGTCATTGTGTGTACGCCACGAACTTCGGTGCAGCGTCGGTCATGGAGAAGGGTGGCATCCAGGCGGCTCAGCCTGCGGCCTTCGCCACCGGCGACATCGCGGACTCGGCCGTAGAAATGGGCGAGTTCATTGACCGGGTCCTCGCCAGCACCGGCGCGGAACAAGCGAACCTCGTCGGTCATTCACAGGGTGGCGTGGTCGCCCGCCAGTACACAAAGTTCAACGGCGGAGCGGACAAGGTCAATCACATCGTCACCTTGGGCGCTACCAACAACGGCACGACCATGAATGGAATCTCGGAGCTCTACGACATCGTCTCCGGCACCGGTGTGGACATCGATACGCCGCTGGACCATATCGTTGGGGTGGCAGGAATGCAGCAACTCGTGGGATCGCCCTTCATCACTGAGTTGAACGCCGACGGGCACACCGTGCCAGGAATCGACTACACCGTCATTGGCTCGGTCAACGACCAGGTGTCGACTCCTTATGCGGCGACGTTCCTTGAGGCCGGTCCCGGCTCAGAGGTGGACAACGTCACCCTGCAGCACTCCTGCGCCATCGACCAGTCCGACCACAGTTCGATGATGTATTCGCCACATACCTACGACATCGTTCGGGAAGCGTTGACCCCGGGAACAGTCCCCGAGGATGCCCGTCGCTGCACAGCACACTCCTAGTCGGAACCTGCCGACTACCGTCGGAACTCGCGTGGCTCGCCGCTCAGCGGGTCGATGAAACGCATCGCCGCAGCCGTCAGACCCATCGGTGCACTGAAGTCCTCATCCGCCACCGCCGGCACGAAAGGCATCGGAGCATCGACGTCCCACAATGCCTCGTCGCTCAACGGGCCGTACAACGGGTCGTTGACGATCGGGACACCGAAGAGGCGCATATTCACCCGGAGCTGATGGGTGCGGCCGCTGTGTGGCTCGAGCGTCCACACCACAGCATCGTCACCAGTGATGCACTCACTGCTGACGCCGCCTTCGCCGCTGGCACTGCCGTTCCCCGGCGCACTTCTCCGCACGAGCCGGACACCCGTCACCCGCGTCTCACTGTTCGGCTCGCCGGCCTCGAGGTAGGTGGTCATCCGGCCCCGCAGCTTGATCATCCGGTGGCGCAGTACCCACGGCGCGTCCTCGGTCGGTGCGTCCAACACGGTCGCGGGGCGCCGGTAACCGAGCGCGCCAGCCGGCACCGGGAACGACTCATCCGTCGTCCCCTCCAGGGAATCGCCGGAGGAGAACCACCCCGCGGGCACCGGTGTCACCGCCTCGTAGGTCTTCACGACCTCGCGTGCCTCGAAGAGACGCTGGTAGGCCCCGCGCACCGACGGATCAACGGTAAACAGCAGGACGCCCCTGGTCAGCCGGTCCAGTCGGTGCGCCGGTGACAGGGTCGACAGACCGAATTGCCGCCGCGCCCGGACGACCGCGGTCTCGGTGATGTGCTGGCCACGCGGCAAGGTCGACATGAACGTCGGCTTGTCGACGACCAGGAGGTGCTCGTCACGGTGGATCTCCCGCAGCTCACCGGGGACGACCCGCTCGGGGGCCGGACGCCGGTAGAACCAGATGAACTCCCCGGCGGGCACCACCGAGGTGGGCGACAACCTGGTGCCGTCATCGAGCCGTACCAGTCCCTCCGCGAAGCGCTCACGTAGTGCCGTGTCATCGTCGGTGGGGTCGTGATGCTGTTGAGTGTCGATCAGGTGCCGCACAATGACCCGTGCGCTGCCGGAATGTTCGACACGCACCCGTGACGGATTCAGGCCGTCCGCTATTGGTAGCGGTGGGTTCCTCACGCTAAGCTCCTAGACATGGATCTCTCAATCATCACTGACTTCCTGGCCACCGGTTTCGGACGCATCGTTCTGCAGGGTCTGCAGTTCATCTACGAGCTGTTGTATCCGAGCAACGCTCCGGGCGTACCGGGACCGTAATCCCTCCCCGTTACCTTACTACCCCCGACTGGTGCACCCGATTTCCGGGTGTAGCCTGGTGACCCTCCCCCTCTCGGGGGGAGGATCACTGCACGAATGGGCGCTTTGGGGGGATACTGGGAGGTGGAGAACAGTCACCAAAAGGAAAGGGGTCCGTGATGTCGGACACCAAGGCAACCAATGAAATCGTCGTCGCTGTCGACGGGTCTGATGCCGGTACCGCGGCGGTCGCTTGGGCGGCCAATGCAGCTACCAAGCGTGGCGCACCGCTGAAGCTCGTCACCGCCTACACCATGCCCCAGTTCATGTACGCCGACGGCATGGTGCCGCCGCAGGAGCTCTACGACGAGCTCGAGAACGAGGCTATGGACAAGATCAACAACGCCCGTGACCAGATCAGCGCTGTTGACCCCAACATTGCGGTCAGTCACTACGTTGCCGAGGCAACCCCGATCGACCTGCTGCTGCAGGTGTCGGAGGATGCCGACATGGTCGTCATGGGTTCCCGTGGTCTCGGCGGACTGTCCGGCCTGGTGCTCGGTTCGGTGTCCTCCGCCGTCGTCGCGCACGCTGCTTCTCCCGTCGTGGTGGTCCGCAAGGACAACGACGTCTCCCCGGAGACCAAGTACGGTCCGGTCGTCGTCGGTGTTGACGGCTCCGACATCTCGCGTGAGGCCCTGGCCTACGCCTTCCGTGAGGCGGACGCCCGCGGAGCCACCTTGCGTGCGGTCCACAGCTGGGCGGACGCTCAGGTCCAGACCAGCCTCGTCGGCCTGGCTGCGGTCCAGAGCCAGCTCGATGCGATGAGCGCTCAGGAGCGCAAGATCCTGGAAGACGAGCTCGCCCCGTACCGCGAGAAGTACCCGAACGTCCAGGTCGAGGAGGTCGTCGAGCGCGATCGCCCGATCCAGGTGCTCAAGGAGAACTCCGAGGATGCTCAGCTGCTGGTCCTGGGCTCGCACGGTCGCGGTGGCTTCCGCGGCATGCTGCTCGGTTCCACCTCGCGCGCGCTGCTGCAGTACGCACCGTGCCCGATGATGGTTGTCCGTCCGTCGTCCAAGAAGTAGGAACGCGTCAGGACGCACCACTGCCGCCGCCGACATTGTCGGCGGCGGCTTATGTGCTTGTGCGGTGCGTCACGCGTGTAAGCTTGGCGCACAGCAACAACGCCGACGGCAGCAATATTCCGGGCGTCGTTCCGCACGACGTTCCGCGCAGTGTTCGACACTGCCTCACGCACGCACCCCCAATCCGACAGTGAAGGAAGGACGAGACATGGCCAGCACCGGTTCCTCGACGAGCAATGGTGGCAGCATGTCTGGTTCCACAGCGAAGGGGGCCAAGGGGGGTTCCCGGCGTCGTGACCGTCCGGGACCGCGTCAGCGACTGCTGGCCAGCGCGACTGAGCTTTTCACCACCGAAGGTATCCGGGTGATCGGCATCGACCGGATCCTGCGTGAGGCGGACGTGGCGAAAGCCAGCCTGTATTCACTGTTCGGTTCCAAAGACAACCTGGTGGTGGCCTACATCGAAGAGCTCGACCGGTCCTGGCGCCAGCAGTGGGAGGAGATGTGTGAGGAACTGCCGAAGCCGGAGGACCGGATTCTTGCGTTCTTCGACATGTGCATCGCCAGTCAGCCGGGAGAGAACTTCCGGGGATCGCATTTCCAGAACGCAGCCAGTGAGTACCCGCGTCCCGACACCGACAGTGAGCGACGCATTCGCGAGGCTGCACTGGAGCACCGACGCTGGTGTCGAGACACGATGGCGGACCTGCTCACCGAGAAGTTCGGCTATGCCTCCCGGACGCTGGCCGACCAGCTGATGGTGTTCCTGGACGGTGGCATTGCGGGGGCGAAGATGAGCCGCGCGGTCACGCCGCTGGAGACTGCCCGCGAGCTGGCCAAGCAGCTGCTCTACACCGCCCCCATGATGTATTCGATCTAGCGACCGGCACTTACCGTCCGGCCCCGCCGCCGGTCACTCCGCCAAACGGTGGCGCCCCCGGTAGGGTTTTTCATCGGGTTCCGAAGGTCCCGAAGGCTCAGCAGGTTCCGCGGGGGCCGTGGTTTCCGCGGGCTCGGCGGTGGGGGCTTGCTGGTCAGCGGCAGGGGTCTCTTCGACGACACCCTCGGCAACCTCCTCCGTCGGGGTGCCCTCGGGGATTGCCGCACCTGCGGCTTCTGTCGTCGTGTCCTCCGTCGTCTCCTCCGTCGGGGCGCTTTCCGGCCCCTCGGCGCCTGCAGCCTTCGCCGCCTTCTGCTCCGCACGGCGCTTGGCCCGGATCGCCCGCTCGGCCTGCATAACTTCCTTCTGGCGGGCCTTACGCTTCTCCTTCTCCAGCTTCTCGCGGTTCACGACCTGGGCCACGGACTCCTTGTCATCGGCATGCTCCTTCAGCAGCGCGTCCCTCTCCGCCGCTGCGCTCTGACGGACCTCTTCCAGCGCGCTGTGGTTCATCGTGTAGTCCAGCTCCGAGATCCGTGCGTCGCGGGAGGCCGCGCGCCGTTCCAGGCCGGCCTGTGCCTCCTTGGCCTCGACCCGTCGGGCCTTGCGTCCTTCGCCGACGGCACGCCGGTGCGTCCGGAACTCCTCCGTGTACGGCACCTGACGGTCCAGCACCACGTGCAGGCTCACGTTCTGCACCATCGTCCACAGGTTGTTCATCACCCAGTAGCACAGGATCGCGACCGGGGCGGGGCCGAGCAGGCCGAACAGCAGCGGCACGGACACCGCGATACCGGTGAGCACGAACATCATCCGGAAGATCACCCGGGCGGTCGCGTTGTCCTCGTCCAGGGTCATCCAGTTGCGGTAGATCGAGTAGGCCATGTTCGCGCTGGTGAAAATGGCCGCGGCGATGCACAGCGGCAGGGCGAGCCGGAGAACCTCGGAGCCGGTGGTGCCCAGGAAGTCGAAGCGTTCGTCGCTCATCGCCACGTACGCCGTCAACGGGATCCCGAAGATCTCGGCCTGCAGGAAGTCCGAGACCTCCGTGCTGTTGAGGGCACCGATTCCGGAGTGTGAGGCGGCTTCCAGGTCCTGCGGTCGCGCCACCTGCAGCAGGAGGCGGTACAGCCCGATGAAGATCGGCAGCTGGATCAGGGCCGGCACGCAGCCGTCCCGCACCCGGTAGCCCTCGGCCTTCTGCAGCTCACGACGTTTGGCCAGCAGTTCCTTGCGGTCGGCGGAGGTGAACCGGTCGGCGTACTCCGCGTCGAGGGCGGCCATCGCCGGACGCAGGTTCACCAGTACACGGGTTGACCGGTACGCGCGGTAGGCGAACGGCAGCAGGATCAGGCGGACCGTGACCACCAGTAGCGCGATGGACAGCGTCCAGGCCGGAATGTCCGACATGCCGACTGCGGTCAGGACCAGGTGCCACAGCTTCAGCACACCGGAAACCGGATACTCGATGAACTCCACGTGTCGAGGATACTGTGTTCGCATGGGCAATGAAGATGCAGTGCGTGATTCACGACTGATCAGGGCTGGTTTTGCGACGCGATCAGTTTTCTTCTGGGCTCCACCATGTGGTCTGCGACGCATCCGGACGACGGCTCCGCGCGACTGGTATTCATCGCGTCGTTGGCGTTCGGGCTGGTCGCGGCCTACGGACTGACACGACCGGTTCTGCTGCACCTGCGGGGCAGGGCAGTCTGGATGCTCACCCTCACGGTGCTGTGGGTGGTATTGGCGGTGCTGGAACCGACCGCGAACTATATGGTGGTCGCCCTGTTCGCCCTCTACCTCTACCGACTGTCGCTGTGGTGGGGTGTGGCGGCGACCCTGGTGGTCATCCCATCGCCGCGGGTCTGGGGTTGCTCGCCGTCGGGGGCCAAGCATCGGGGCGGTCATCGGCCCGGTGATGGCAGGTTTCGTCGCCATGGCAGTGGCGGTCATCGTCGAGGAGGTCTTCATGGTCAGCGAGGACCGGCGGGAGCTCATCGATGAACTCATATTCACCCGGAGTCGGCGCGCGGAGTCGGAGCGGGAGGCTGGCGTGGCCGCGGAACGTCAGCGCGTGGCGCACGAGATCCACGACACCGTCGCCCAGGGGCTCTCCAGTATCCAGATGCTGCTGTACGCCGCCGAGCGAGACATTTCGGACGATTCCTCGGCACTCGACCGGTTACAGTTCGCCCGGAAGGTGGCCGCCGAGAACCTGCGGGACACCCGCGCCATCATCGCCGCGCTGCAGCCCCGGGCGTTGCAGGATGGCACGCTGACCGATGCCCCGCGTCGTCTCGCGACCACCACCGAAGAGAATTTCCCGGGGCTCACGGTCGATGTCACCGTGGGCCACCGCTCGGATTCCGGTGCCCTCACCCCGGGGACGCTCGAGGTGTCCCCGCCGATCAGGGTGAAGTCGGTGCTACTGCGGATTGCGCAGTCGGCGATGGCGAATGTCCGGCATCACTCCGCGGCATCACTGGTGCGGGTCACGGTGGTCGCCGACATCCCCGCTGGCCTGGTGGAGATGGAGATCGTCGATGACGGCCGCGGATTCGACGTCTCCTCGGCTCTCGGCGAGGTGTCCGGTCGGGCCCAGGGTGGGCACATCTGCCTGTTGACGATGCGGCAGCGCGCGGCGAGTATCGGGGCCAGCGTCCAACTCGAGTCCGCCCCAGGGCAGGGGACGGTCGTGCGCACCAGTGCACCGCTGGACGGCCACCGACTAGAATCACACCGCCCCCATCGCCCCGCATCCGGGAGTGCCTGTCCAGGATCCGTGTACTGCTCGCTGATGACCAGTACATTGTCCGGATGGGATTGCGTGCGGTCCTGGAGAGCGCGGACGACATCGAGATCGTCGGGGAGGTCGAGACCGCCGATGGCGCGGTGCAGGCGGTCCAGCGGATCGAGGTGGATGTTGTCCTGATGGATCTGCGGTTCGGGGTGGGCGCGTCCGGGCATCAGGTGGAATCCGGGGCGCAGGCAACCGCCAGAATCCTCGCACTGGATCTGGAGAGTGCGCCGAATATTCTGGTCGTCACAAATTATGATTCGGACGGTAGCATTCTCGGCGCTGTCGAAGCAGGTGCGGTGGGCTACCTCTTGAAGGACGCCCCGCCGGAAGAATTGACTGATGCTGTGCGAAGTGCTGCCGCAGGAACACCGACAATGTCGGGTTCGGTGGCGCACCGGTTGGAATACCGTGACCGGGAGGCGGCGTCGTCCCTGTCGGCCAGGGAAATAGAGGTTCTGCAGGAAGTCGCCCACGGGAAATCTAACCGGCAGATAGGCGCCGACCTATTCCTGTCTGAAGCGACAGTTAAATCCCATCTGGTTCATATTTACAACAAGATGGGGTGCGGTCCCGGACGTCTGCGGTTGCAGCTGCACGGGACGCCGGAATTCTGTGCCCCCCCCCTGGGCGTCACAGTCATCACGGCCATCGCAGCCGTCACGGCCGTCACCGGCACCACGGGGCCGTCGCCGTGTGTCCCGGGGTGACTAGCGGTCGGAGGGGTTCGCTGCCTCGTAGGCGGAGATGAGCTCGTGCGGGATCTGACCGCGGGTAGACACCTCATGGCCCTGCGCGCGGGCCCACTCGCGGATACGACGGTTACGGGTCGGATCCGACTTCGCGCCCGTGGATGCGGCGCGCTGACGGCCACGGCCGGCAGTCTTGCTCACCTTCGTGGCGTACGCGATGTACGGCTCCAGGTCAGCAGCGAACTTCTGGGCGTTCGCCTCGGAAAGATCCAGGACATAGGTGGTTCCCTGGTAGGAGAACTCAACGACGTTGACCTCGTCGGCGGACAGCGGGGACTTGTCCAGATCGTCGTAGAACTGCACGATTTCCTTGCGGGCCATGATTTACCTCCGGTTGACTGCGGGTGATTCACCGAGAGTGTAACGTAATTGTTCTGCTAATGCCATTCAAATCGCAAGTCATAAAGAAACTTATTTACGACTCGACGATTCACATCATTCGATACTAAAAGCCCGGTGTCAGACCTTTTCGGCGAGCTGACGGTCCAGGAGATCAAGTTCGGTGGAGACACTGGCGGTCAGGCTACGGGCCTGGGAATCAGACATCGTCGCCGCATTATCCAGAGACGTTTCCAGCTGGTCGAGTCGGGCGGAGGCGTCCTTGGTGAAACCAGCGGAGAGATCGGCGCGCTCAATCCTCCTGCGCAGGTCGGCGATGCGGGCGCGCTGGGCCGCGCCGACCCCGACGAATGCCGTCGGGGTGCCGGCGCCGTGGGAACGCTGGGAGAGCTGGGTCAGGCCACGGTAGGCCAGCGGGATGACCACGGGCAGCAGGACGCGCAGTGCGCCGGTGTAGCGCAGCACGGTCCCGGCGTTGAACCGGCCGGCCTTGATCTGCTGGACGGTGGCGGTGGCCATCTTCTGATCATGCTTCTGCTGGGCCTTGAGCCGGCGGGCGTCCTCCTTGCGTACCTTCTTCGCCATCTTCTGGAGGTACTGCTCCTTCTTGGCGTCCAGCTTGGCGTACTCACGGGCCTCGGTCTTGGCCTGGACCTTCGCCGCCTTGTACGTGGCCTTCTTCTCGTGACGACGCTGGCGCGCCGAGCGGAAAACTCCCATGTTCCTCTGACTCCCGTAACTCTTCAACGTCTGTGCGGTTTCTCCGGCACAACACTAGTCAATAGTATGGGGGCATTGTGAGAAACAGTTCCACTCCAGTGTCGGCGGGTCCGGATAGTCGGGGTTTCCCGGTGGGGCCCGCCGACCTCACCGGCTGCCGTCACCGGCGCGTCCTCACGCGCGCCGCAGGCACCGGAAGGGTGTCGGCGGAGAGCCCCCTCGACGTTCTGGTCGGACGCAGCGCGTCCCGCGGCCGTGCCCTGTTGCGCCGCGCCGCCGTGGTGGACGCCCTGCCGACCGTCGCCCGGTTCGGCGAACGCATCGTCCCGACCCGGGTGGACATCGACACCGACTCGGCGACGGCCGAGGAGGACACCCTGGAGGCGATCGCCGCCGGAACCAGGATCATCACCGGCGCCCGGCTCGCCGACGGTGCCCTGGCCTGCGAGATCGACCTGCTCGTCCGGACCGACGCGGTGAACGCCCCGACCCCGACCATGACCTATATGCCGGTCGTGGTCACCTCCCACACCGTCAGCGCCGTATCTCGGAAACGGTCCCCGGGGGTGCGGGTCGTCGATGTCGGTGCACTGGGACTGGCCACACCCCAACCCGCCCAGGTCAAACACCGCAGTACCCCGGCGGACTCCCAGAAGGTCGCCGTCGCCCACGTGCTGCTCCAGCTGGCAGGGGTGGCGTCCGGCGATGTCGGTTTCATCGGTGCAGACTTCCGCCGCTGCCTGGTGATCCCCGCCGAGCGGGTGACCCCGGGTCTGCTGCGCGCACTGGAGGCGCCGGTGCCGCAGGAGCCGGTGCGGGTCAAGGAGTGTGGACACTGCGAGTTCCACAACCACTGCCGTGCTCGGCTGCTGCGGCGCGGCGACCTGTCGCTGATGCTTCCGGGGGACAAGGCCGCCCACTGGCGCGACCAGGGGATCGACACCCTGGCCGAACTCGCCGCCGCGGAGGAGGGGGAGGTCTCCGCCCTGGCGAGCGCCTGGATGGCCGGGGTCGGTTACCTGCGTCGGCCGCTGCAGCGCTGGGTCACCCACGGTGACCTGTGGTGCGGCCACCCCTTCCGGATGCCGTCCCGACGCGACGGCGGGGAGCTGCCCATGGCCGAGGAACTGGCGGATGCAGTGGAGATCGACGTCGACATGGAGGCGCACCCGTCCCGCGGCACCTTCCTGTGGGGCACCTTCGATGGCTCGGTCTACCGGTCCTTCACCGACTTCGGACGCGAGGCCGACGGCGGACGCCACGTCGCGGTCTTCTGGTCCTGGCTGATGTCCAGACGCCGTGCCGCCGGGGACGACGGCCGGGTCTTCCGCGCCTACTGCTACGCCCAGCAGGGCGAGAACCACTGGTTGCGGCACTATGCGCGGACCTACGGCGGGACGTCCTACCCGCTGGACGCGGCTGGCACAGGACGCACGGAGACGGTGACCATGCCCACTCTGGAGGAGGTCGAGGCGTTCCTGCGCTCCGACGACTGGGTCGACGTCTTCGCGCTGGTCAAGGCGGCGGTGGCGGCGAATTCCTCGCTGGGGCTCAAAGCCGTCGCCCCACTGGCCGGTTTCACCTTCAGCCAGGATGACGTGGACGGCCGCGTCGCCGTGGACCTCTTCGAGGTTGCGGTGGGGACGTCCCGGCAGGACGCCCAGATCGCCCAGCGCACCCTGGAGCGCTACAACGCCGACGACTGTTACGCCACTGCCGCAGTCCGCCGGTGGCTGCGTCTCGGCGCGCCGGGAATCCCAGCGCTGTCCCAACCGTTGGAGAAGGTATGAGCTTCCTTGACCGTATTCTCGCCATGAACGCCGCACAGTCCGGGGCCGCCTTCAAGGCGGAGCGTCCCACCGCGGAGACCGCCCTGTCCGGCGGACGCCACCCGGTACTGCCCGATCCGCGACCGCACACCGTGCTGGGTACCCCGATCACCGGGCCGTGGCGGGACGGACAGGAGCACATCGTGCTGGGCCTGGGCTGTTTCTGGGGTGCGGAGAAGCTGCTCTGGCAGATCGACGGGGTGGAGTCGACCTCGGTGGGCTACGCCGGTGGCTACACGACGAACCCGACCTACCGGGAGGTGTGCACCGGACGCACCGGGCACTCCGAGGTCGTCGACGTGATCTACGACCCGTCGACGGTCTCGGTGCGGGAGATCCTGAAGGTCGCGTTGGAGAACCACGACCCGACGCAGGGTGACCGGCAGGGCAATGATGTCGGCTCGCAGTACCGTTCGGTGATCTACCCGGCCGGCACCGAGGAACAGGTCGCGCAGCAGACGGAGGTCGCCAGGGAGGTGGTCTCCACCTACGGCGCGCGTCTGGAGGACGCCGGCTACGGGGAGATCACCACGGAGGTCATGCCACTGTCGGAGACCCCGGCGGGGGAGTACTACCTCGCCGAGGACGAGCACCAGCAGTACCTCGACAAGAACCCGGACGGCTACTGCCCTGTCCACGCCACCGGCGTGACCTGCTCCTAGCGGCACCCCGGCGCCGGGGGCCTCAGCCCCGCGCGACGGGGCGCTGTGCCGCAGGTCCTAGTCCCGCGCGACGGGGGCGAGGGTGGCGTCGAGGACGGCCACCAGGTCGTCGGGGGTCATCTCGATGTCGAGTCCGCGGCGTCCGCCGGAGACCAGGATGGTCTCGTGGTCGGCGGCGGACAGGTCCAGCACGGTGGCCAGCCGCTTCTTCTGTCCCAGGGGACTGATCCCGCCGACGACGTAGCCGCTGGAGCGTTCTGCGGCAGTCGGGTCGGCCATGGCGGCCTTCTTTGCACTGAAAGCAGCGGCTACGGCCTTGAGGTCGAGGGTGGTGGTGACCGGGACGATCGCCACTGCCATGCGCCCGTCGTGGGGGCCGCCGGTGAGGTTGACCATGAGGGTTTTGCAGATGCGCTCGGCGACGTAGCCCTCGGCGGCCAGCGCCTCGGCGGCTTCCGAGCCGAAGTCGGTCACACCGCTGGTGTGCTCGAAGGTGCGGATGGTGAAGCTGATCCCGGATTTCTCGAGGGCGAGGGTGGCCGGCGTCGCGCCGTGGTGGTCTGCATTCTTCTTGCTCACAGTCGTCCATACTAGGCACCGGCGTCGGTGGTGGTCGACGTGGAGTGGAGCGACATCGGTGGTGTCTGACGTGGGGCGGACCGCAGTGTCTGATTCGTGGGATGAATCGGCGTTCCAGGACCGGAAAACCAGCGATTGATCCCACCTATCTGACAAGGGGAGGTGTCGGCGGGTACGACAACACCCCGGGGCTGCGGCAGGGGCGACCACACGACGGTGGCCGTCCCGGCTGCAGTCACCCGGGGTGGATGCGCGGGGAAGTGCGCGAGAGCTTAGGCCTTTGCGGCAGCGAAGCGCTCGGCGACATCATCCCAGTTGAAGACGTTCCAGACAGCCTTGACGTAGTCTGCCTTGACGTTCTTGTACTGCAGGTAGAAGGCGTGCTCCCACATGTCCAGCATCAGCAGCGGGGTCAGGTTGACCGAGGTGTTGCCCTGCTGGTCGGTGAGCTGCTCGACGACCAGGCGGCCGGCGATGTGGTCGTAGCCCAGTACGGCCCAGCCGGAGCCCTGCAGGCCGAGGGCGGCACCGTTGAAGTTCGCCTGGAACTTCTCGAAGGATCCGAAGTCGCGGTTGATGGCCTCAGCCAGCTCGCCGGTGGGCTCGCCGCCACCGTTCGGGGAGAGGTTCTTCCAGAAGATGGAGTGGTTGGTGTGTCCACCGAGGTTGAACGCGAGGTTCTTGGACAGCGCACGGATGGTGTCCGGGTTGCCGCCCTCCTCACGTGCCTTCTCCAGGGCCTCCAGCGCGGCGTTCGCGCCGCCGACGTAGGTTGCGTGGTGCTTGTCGTGGTGCAGCTGCATGATCTCGGCGGAGATGTGCGGCTCCAGGGCGTCGTAGTCGTAGGGGAGGTCAGGGAGCTCGTAGACGGCCATGTCCTCGTGTCCTTTCCATGTCGATTATCGTTTGTCCGGCCCCCAGTCTTGTCGCTTTTGCGCATGCTCGCAATGATCATCCTATGGAACAATAGAGTTCAATAATAAGAACTTTTTGGGTGCTTCGGACTTCGTTTTGCACGGTGCGTCCGACAAGCGTTCTACCTGGGGTGTAAGGCGGCCACGGCCCTCCGCGCCGGCCCTGTCGACAATTCCGATCACCGGTATTCTGGGAATCATTCCACCACCACCACAAGGGAATGACATGACATCTCAGGCCACAACACGCATCGTCCTGGTCGGTGCCGGCGACGTCGGCGTCGCCTACGCCTACGCCCTGGTGAACCAGGGGCTCTGCGACCACCTCTCGATCATCGACGTCGACGAACGCAAGACCTGGGGCCACGTCCAGGACCTCAGCCACGCCGTCCCCTGGTCCGGACACAACACCCGGGTCACCCAGGGGGACTACGCCGACTGCGCGGGTGCGGCCATCGTCTGCATCTGCGCCGGGGCCGCCCAACGTCCCGGGGAGACCCGCCTCGACCTGGTCGGACGCAATGTCGCCATCACCCGCTCCATCGTCGCCGACATCGCCGCCACCGGTTTCGACGGCATCTACCTCGTCGCCAGCAACCCGGTCGACATCCTCAGTTACGTCACCTGGCAGGCCGCCGGCGTGCCCTCCGACCAGGTCATCGGCTCCGGGACGGTGCTGGACACCGCCCGGCTGCGCGCCGCGCTCGGCGACTACTTCGAGGTCTCGGCCACCTCCGTGCACGCCTACGTCATCGGCGAGCACGGCGACACCGAACTGCCCGTCCTGTCGGCAGGCACCGTCGCCGGCGTCCCACTGCCCACCAGGTTGGCGCAGACGCCGTCCGGCGAGGAGGACGTCGACACCATCTTCCAGCACACCCGCGACGCCGCCTACGAGATCATCAACGCGAAGGGGTCGACCAGTTTCGGCATCGGTGCGGGGCTGGCGCGGATCACCCGCGCGATCCTGCAGAACGAGGACGTCGTGCTGCCGGTCTCCGCGCTGGTCGACGGTCAGTACGGACGCGGCGACCAGCCGGGTCTCTACATCGGGACGCCGGCGGTGATCAACCGCCGCGGGATCCGGGAGGTCATCGAGCTCGATCTCGACGACACCGAACAGCAGCAGTTCGCCACCTCGGCGGAGACCCTCCAGAAGACCATGGAGGACGCCGGGGTGCTCGAGGCATAGCGGCGACCGGGCGTCTTACACCCCCAGGAAACGCCGGATCAGCGGCATTTCCTCGCGGGCCTGCGCCAGGCCGGCCTCGTAGGTCTCCGCAAGCTCGTTGAGCTTGCGGGTGCCGTTGCTGATTGGCATCCGGTGCGGGGCGAAGATGTACGCCTTGCCCAGGCGCTCCTGCTCGAAGACCCAGTCACGTGCCTTGTTGTACCGTGCATGCCGGTCCAGCATGGACTTGGCCAACGCCGGGTACTGTGGGAACGCTTTCTTCACGAACCAGCTGAGACGGGTCTGTGACTTGCGGTACGACCTGGTGCGGGTCATCACCACCAGGAAGCGGTCGAAGCCCTCCATCTCGATGGGGGCGTCGATCGGCATTCCGCCGGTGGGACCGAAGGCGCCGTCGAAGAAGATGTCGGTACCGATCTTCGTCGGCGGCATCACGATCGGCAGTGAGGCGGACGCCCTGGCGTGACGCAGGAAATCGTCCAACCCGTTCATGTCCTCGCGCGCCCAGTGCACCGTCTCACCGGTGCGGCCATTGAAGCCGGAGATGCGGAAGTTGCCGAAGCTGGTGCGGATCGCCTCCCAGTCCGGGACCATCGACCGGTCCTGGACCTGGGCGTCCGGCCCGAAGATGTAGCGGGCGTTGAAGAAACCGTCGCCCCGCAGGAACGGGCGGATGCCGCCGAACAGCGGGTCACCGGGGAAGACCGTGAAGTAGTCGCGGGCCAGCTGGGGATCCTGGGAAAGGTAGGTGGCCACGTGCACGGCGGACGCCGAGTTTCCGTAGGTCCAGTCGAAGTGGATCCCGGCCTCCAGTAGTGCCTCGACCATCGCCGAGGAAAAGGCGGTGCGCATCGCGCCGCCCTCGAAGATCAGTGCGGTGTCATGTACCTGGGTAGCGCCAGACGACCCCCCAGTCGTCGCAGGAGACGTTGTCCTCGGATTCTGTGCCACGTCGCTCAATAGTACAGGTGTGGGAGTTGACGACAGAGTGGCCGACAGGTGAAACATTGGTGTCCGGTGGTGACGAACCGTCCGGCAGCCGCTATGAATGGAAGACGTGAAGATCATCGCGCACCGCGGCGCCAGCGGCTACCGTCCGGAACTCACCCTCGACGCCTACGAACACGCCGCCGAGCTACGCGCCGACGGCTTCGAGTGCGATATCCGACTCTCGGCCGACGGGGTACCCGTCGTCATCCACGACGCCACCGTGGACCGCACCTCCGACGCCAGCGGTGCTGTCGCGGACAAGACCGTCGCCGAGCTCAAGGAGTTCAACGTCGGCACCCCGGAGCGTCCCCAGCAGATCCTCACCCTGCGGGAACTGCTGGAGTTCACCGCCGATGTGCAGACCGCGGACTACCGCCCGGAACTGTTCGTGGAGACCAAGCGACTCGGCTCACGCGCGGATCGCTCCGGACAGTTGGAGACTGCACTGAACCGGGAGCTGCACGGCATCGGCATGGACCGCAGTGAGCTGATGCACCTGATCTCCTTCGACCACGGCTCCCTGGCCCGGTTCCGGGACATCAACCCGCATATCCACCGTGTCTACCTGCGCAAGGAGTACCGGCTGTGGATGGCGCTGCGTCACCTGGAGCCTACCGAGGTCGCCCCGGCCCAGGGCTTCTCGATCTACCGGGCACGGTTCGCGCCGGGCGCGGTCGTCGGTAACCCGGCCAACACCTACCTGTTCACCGCCAACCGGCAGGACGACCTGCTGTGGGCCTACCGGCACGGCGTGGAATGGGTCGCCACCGACTACCCCGACCGGGCGCGTGCCGCCACCCGCGGGGCGATCTCCATCCGGTGACACGGCGCTCCCGCCGGTAGTCCTACGCAGCACTGGCCGCACACGATAGACTGTGCGGCGTGGCTAAGAAGAACAGGAAGAACAAGAACGCCGATGCCAACCTGCCCGAGGGCATGAGCCGACGTCAGGCGAAGCTCGCCGCGCGCGCCGCCGAGCGTGCCGCGCTGGAGCGTGACCCCCGCCCCTACGACGGCTTCGCTGCGGAGTCCGACCTCATCGCGCTGCAGGAGTTCGTCCCCTCGGCGTCCTTCACCGCCGAGACCGCGCCGGACGCCGGGTTCACCCGTCCGGTGACCATCTGCACCGTCCTGCCGGGTGCCGCTGCCGCGCTGGTGCGTGCCGAGGAGGAGGGCGGCGAGGCCCTCGTCGCACTGCAGACCCAGCACCGTGGCGACAACCCGAACCGCGACCTGGCCTTCGCCCTGAACTGGGCGAAGACCGCCGAACCGGGCTCCACCCTCGAGGTCGCCGTCTCCGACGGCTCCGAGCCGGCCCTGCGCGACCTGCTGGCCGTCGACCAGACCCCCGAGATCACCGTCTCCGAGGACTTCAACTGGTGGCTCACCGAGGACCAGCGGGAGAACCCGCAGGTCGCCGCCTCCCTGCAGCAGGCCAATGACTCCGTCCTGCCGAGCGAGCGGGTCGACGCCGACATCACCGGTGCGGCCTGGTGGATCGACCCGGGCGAGAAGGCCCACATCCGCTGGGTGCGTCCGGAGACCGAGACGCAGCTGCTGCCGGCCCTGGCCCGCGTCCACGCCGCCGGTGACCTGAACCTGGGCGAGGGCACCCGCTTCGCCGGAGTGTTCCGCACCCACGGCATCCTGGTGCCGGTCTTCGACCTGGACAACACCATGGCCGCCGCCGAGTTCGTCGCCCCGCTGAAGGAACTCGAGGCCAAGCTCGCTGCCGCCCTGGCAGAGCTGGGCGAGGGCTCGGACGCCATCGGCAAGCTCACCGCCGAGGAGCAGAAGTCCCGCCAGACGATCATCGCCCGCGAAGTCACGATCCGCTAGACGACGCGCGGCTGGATTCTGTGCCACCATTGGTGGCATGGCTGATACCGCATTCTCTGGAAATCCTGCCCACACCGTCGGTGACCTGCCCGCTGTCGGGTCCAAGGCGCCGAACTTCACCACCGTCGACGCCGACCTCAAGGACGTCAACGGTGATGCCCTGTCCGGTCAACGCGTGGTGCTGAACATCTTCCCCTCGGTCGACACCGGCGTCTGCGCCGCCTCCGAGCGTGAGTTCAACAAGCGCGCCACCGGCCTGGAGAACACCGTCGTCGTTTCGGTGTCCAAGGACCTGCCTTTCGCCCTGGCCCGCTTCTGCGCCGCCGAGGGTATCGAGAACGTCAAGGCGACCTCCGCCTTCCGTTCCTCCTTCGGTGAGGACTTCGGCGTGACGCTGCTGGACTCCCCGCTGGCCGGTGTGCTGGCCCGTGCGGTCGTCGTGCTCGACACCGACGGCACCGTGCTGCACACCCAGCTCGTCGACGAGATCACCACCGAGCCGGACTACGACGCCGCCCTGGCCGTCCTGAACTAGGACGGGACGATGCTGCCGTCGTGCAGCGTCACCACGTCGTCGGCCAGCTCCAGCTGACGGCGGTCGTGGGTGACCAGCACCGTGGCCAGGCCGAACTCGTCGGTGAGGTCACGCAGCAGCCCGACGATCGTCCGGGACATCCCCGCGTCCAGCGCGGAGGTCGGTTCATCGGCGAGCAGGAGTCGAGGGGACCCCATCAGGGCACGGGCGATGTTCACCCGCTGTCGCTGACCGCCGGAGAGCTGGTGGATCCGGCGGTGGCCGTACCCTGACAGGCCGACGCGCTCCAGCAGCGCGTCGGCCTGCTTCTTTATCGTGGCGTCCGGACGGCGACCCCGGATGTGGTCGGCGATGAGCAGTTGTTCCCGGACCCGAAGCGAACCGAAGAGGTTCGGGGACTGGAAGACCATGCCGGTGTGGTTGCGACGCACCCGGGTACGGGCTGCGTCGTCGGCACCGGGTCCCGGGGACAGGTCTTCCCCGGCGACCTGCACGGTCCCGGCATCGGGGACCGTCATCCCGGCGGCGACGGACAGCAGAGTCGACTTGCCGCAGCCTGATTCGCCGACCACCGCGGTGATGGTGCCGGGGGAGGCGGTCATGGACACGGCGTCCAGAGCGGTGACCTGCTGGTCGCCGTCGGGGAAGGTGACGGTGACATCGGTCAGGGTGAGGGCGGGAACTGCGGGCTCTACGAGCTGTACGGATTCAGTGGACATCAGGCATTCGCTCCCAGGGCAGTGCGGGGATCAGTGGACAGGACGCGGCGGGTTGCCGCGAGGGCACCGACCGCGCCGAGGGTGAGGACGCCGACACCAGGCACGATGACGGTGGCGGGGGACAGGCTGAACGGCAAGACACCTTGTGCGAGTCCGCCGAGCCCGAGTCCGAGAAGGCCCCCGACGCCCACGCCGGAGGCGACGACCGTGACGGCCTGGCCGAGTGCGTCCCGCAGGACGTAACTCTTCGAGGCGCCGAGCGCCCGGAGGACGGCGATGTCGCGGGTGCGTTGGATCGTCCACACCGACAGGAAGGCCAGTACGACCAGCGCGGAGATGCCGTAGAGCAGGCCCTGGATCGCCAGCAGTGAGCCGCGTTCCGAGTTGTAGGCACCCAGTCCGTTGAAGGCCTCCTTCACGGTCAGTGCGGTGGTGCCGGACTGTGCAGCCACGGTCTCCCACTGTTCATCGGAGAGGGTGCCGTCGGCCATGAGCACGGTCGGGTCCTCGACGTGGGCGACCTGTCGCCAGGTGTCGAGGTCGGTGAAGGCCACCGGGACGTGGCTGTAGTAGACAGTTGAGTTCCCGTCGCTGACCTGGACAGGGACGCCGCCGAGAACGACGGAGGTGGCCGCGCTGGTTCCGTCATTGCCGGAATCCGTGGCTACGTCCTCGGGAAGGATGACGCCGCCCTCGGCGACTGTCGCACCGTCCACCGTGGTGCCGGCGGGCAGGCCGAAGACGGCCACGGACTCCGTGGTTTCCCCCTCGCCGCCACCCGACGTCATCCGGGTCTGGGTGATGCCCAGCGGTGTCACGGCGTCCATGCCGTCTGTGGCCTCCCAGCGGGCGGTGGCGTCCGCCCCGACAGCGGACCCGGTGAACGAGAACTCCCCGTCGTCCGAGGTGGTGGCGATGAAACGGTCCGGCCCGAGCTCTTCGAGCGCGGAGGTGTTCTGTTTTCCCAGTCCGGCGGTCAGCCCGGTGAGCATGACGATGAGCAGGGTGACGAGCCCGACGACGGACCCGATGAGGACGAACCGGCCGACCGAGGCACGGATGTCGCGGAATGCCAGGTACACGGCATTCTCCTTTCCTTGGGTGCCTCCCATGCTTCGCGACCCTGATGGTCCGGCACATCGCCCCGGTGGATGGTCTCTTTCTCAACCGATCGGACGATACGCTGCCGCCTGACCCGCACTAGGCTTGGTGACGTGCCCACCCCAGACAGGTCCACCGACCGGACCACCCTCGCCCAGTTGCTGGAGACGCTTCGGCTCAGCGTGCACCTGGCGTTCGCCGCACTACTCGTCGTCGCGCTGGTGCAGTTCCTCGCCCGTGGGTACTCCCCGACACACCAGGCCGCTGTCGTGGCGCTCACCGCCCTGCTGGCGGTCGTGTACCTCGCCGGCACGGTGTGGGAGAACCGCTTCGCCGCCGGCCGCACCACCAGGGACCTGCGCCGACTGACCGGCCCGTGGCTTTCGGTGGTGCTGGGCCTGTGGGTGCTGCTCGTGGTGCTCAGCGCGGACGCCGTGTGGTTGCTGTTCCCGCTGGTTTTCGTCACCCTTGCCCTGACCGGACCGTGGACAGGTGGTCTGACCGTCGCGGCATGTTGGGCGGTCGTGGCGGTGGTCCCCGTACTCACCGAGCAGCGCACCGGAGTCGGCGGCATCATCGGTTCGGGCATAGGCGTCCTGTTCGCCGCGCTGACCTACTGGACCTATCTGCGGCTCACCCGGGAAGCCGAACACCACCGCCAGATCGCCGAGCAACTCCGCGCGACCCGCGACAGGTTGCTCGCAGCAGAGAACCAGGCGGGACGTCTCGCCGAACGCGAACGGTTCTCCCGGGAGATCCACGACACCCTGGCCCAGGGATTCAACTCCGTCCTGCTCCTCTCGCGTGCCGCCCGCACCGCGCTGGACCAGGGCAGGGAGACGGACGCTGCGGCCCAACTCGAGGTCATCACCACCACCGCCCACGACAGCCTTGTCCAGACCCGGGCCCTGGTCGCCGACGGCACCCGGGAAGAATCGGTGCCGCTGGTCGCCGCATTGCGCCAGCTCACCCGGGACGCCGAGCGTCGGGCCCGTGCTCTGGGGTCCGACGTGACGGTGGACCTTGACATCGATGACGACATCACGGGCACCGGGGGCCTCGGCGGTGAGGTGGACGGGGCGCTGCTTCGGGTGGCGCAGGAGGCGGTCACCAACGCGGTGACCCATGCTGATGCGTCCCACATCCGGGTCACACTCGGGGTGTGGGACACCGAGGCGACCCTCGATATCTTCGACGACGGACGAGGGTTCGACCCGTCTGCCGTGCACCGCACGGCCACCAGCGGTTTCGGCCTCGCCGGGATGCGAAAGCGGGTCGCCGAGATCGGTGGAGAGTTCACCGTGGACTCGGTAGCGTCCGAAGCGTCCGGAGGTTCCGGCACCGTCGTCGCCGTCCGTGTCCCGATCAGCCAGGGAGGTGCCGCATGACCGGCAGTGATTCCGCAACCACAACCGGGACCGACCCGGTCCGCGTGATGCTCGTCGACGACCACCCGGTCGTCAGGGCGGGGCTGCGCGCGATTCTCGACAGCTTCGGTGACATCACCGTCGTCGCCGAAGGCTCCGACGGTGCCGATGCACAGGACGCCACGGTGGAGAACGTGGATGTCGTGGTGATGGACATCCAGATGGCCGGCACCGATGGCATCACTGCGACCCGGAATTTGGTCACCGCCGGAGGGCCTCCGGTTCTCATCCTGACCACCTACGACACCGAGGCCGACATTGTCGAGGCACTCGCCGCAGGGGCGCGCGGCTACCTGCTCAAGGACGCCCCCGAGGACGAGCTCCACCGTGCCGTCCTGACCACCGCCGGTGGGGACGCCACGTTCTCCGCCGAGGTCGGTGCCGCGCTGGCACGCCGGGTCGGACGGCCCGACGTGGCGCTGTCGCGCCGGGAGACCGAGATCCTCCGGGCATTGGCGACCGGGGCGTCCAACCAGGACGTGGCTGCCGAGCTGTTCATCTCGCCGGCGACGGTGAAGACGCACCTGGTGCACATCTACCAGAAGCTCGGGGTGGACAACCGGACCGCGGCCGTGGTGGAGGCCACGGCCCGCCGACTGATCTGACGGTGGCCTGAGGCGTCCTACCGCAGGCCGGCGAACAGCGACTCGGCGGCCGCGTCTTCCCACAACACCACGTTGCCGACCTCGGTGTCGGCGTAGCCGCCGACCGGGACGGTCTCCTGGTCGGCACCGCGGATCATGCCGAGTGCCAGGTGCGCCAGGTGCCACACGTGGTCGCCCTCGTCGACGGTGAGGGCGTCGGTGAACGCCGAGACCAGGGGCAGGGCCCGGAACGGGTTGGCCAGGGTGCCGAAGGAGCCGACCTTGGAGACCACGGCGGTGAGGAACTCGCGCTGGCGCTCCACCCGGTCCAGGTCGCCCTGTGCCGAGGTGTAGCGGGTGCGGACGTAGCCCAGCGCGGTCGGCCCGTCCATCTCCTGGCAGCCTGCCTCGAGGTTGATGCCGGCCATCGGGTCGTTGATCGGTTCGGACGGGCAGAGTTCCACGCCGCCGATGGCGTCGACGATGGCCCCGAAGCCGCCGAAACCGATCTCCATGTAGTGGTCCATCCGCAGGCCGGTGGACTGCTCCACACTCTGCTGCAGCAGCTGCGGCCCGCCGAAGGTGTAGGCGGAGTTGATCTTGCCCATGCCGTAGCCGGGGATCTCGACGTAGGAGTCGCGGGGGATGGACACCATCGTCGGCTGACCGCCGAAGGAGGGCACGTGCACGATGATGATGGTGTCGGTCCGGGCGCCACCTTCGCTGAGGTCACCGGCGGCGTAGCGGTCGCCGTCCTCTTCGCTCATCCCTTCCCGCGAGTCGGAGCCGACGAGCAGCCAGTTCGAGCCACTGGTGTTGCCGACCTGGCCCTCGTATCCGGAGAGCGCGTCGATCCGGTTGATCTGCGAGTCGACCCACCAGGCGGTGCCGGCGAGGACGAGCAGGATGACCAGCAGCAGGACGCCGATGATGCGCATCGGGCGGAACCTGCGGCGTTTGCGGGGGCGCCGGGTTTTCGTCGGACGCTGCGGCTGCTGGGGCTGCTGGGGCTGATGGGCGTACTGCTGCGGCGGGTACTGCTGGTACTGGTCCTGGTACTGGGCGGGCCGCTCATAGGGTGCGGCCTGCGGCGGCTGCTCAGGCTGACGACGGTACTGCGGCGGCTCCGGCTGCGTACGTCCCTGGCCGCCCTGCTGTCCCTGCTGTGGCTGCTGGCCGTGGGCAGAGGGGTCGCCGCCGTCGCGGCCGTCACCGAAGACGCGCGTGGAGTCCTGTCCGGCGGTGGGATCACGACGCTGGACGGGGCGTCCGTAGCGGTCGAGGATCGGCCTGCCGAACTTGTCGCGGGCGATGTTGTCGTCGGACGGGTTCTGGGGCATGGGGACAGCATAGTGCCGTCGGCCGGGGAAACAGGTCATCCTGTGGGCTGAGATCTCCCGACCCTGCCAGGCGGTTCGCTGGTAGAGGGTATCGCCGTATAGTTGTCGACCATGGGTGACAATCTGGCAGCAGTGGCTTTTCCTGCGATCATGGCCGTGGTGGTGGCCGTGGTCGTCTCCTCGGTCACGAAAGCGGCGGGGCGGGGCGACCTGCCGCGGGACGGGGCGGTGGGGATCCGGACGAAGGCGACGAAGCTCAGCGATGCAGCGTGGACGGCCGGGCACCGTGCGGCGGTGCCCCGGGCACGGACGGTGAGTCTGCTGACCTCGGCGGTGGCACTGGTGATCATCGTGCTGGGCATGGTCGTGGACGCCACCTGGGTGATGGCGGTGGGCATCGTGCCCTTCGGTGTGGTCATCATCGGGATCATCCCGGTGGTGCAGACCGCCAACGCTGCAGCGCGGGAAGCGCATGCCGCCGAGCAGGCACGTCCGGCGAAGAAGAAGCAGAAGAAGCAGCAGAAGAAGCGGCGCTGACGGAGAAGCCTGCATAAGCCGGCGAAGTATGTTTCCTCGGCAAGCGAACGTACACCACGCCCTCGCCGCAGGAAGGATCTCCACATGACGTCGATCACCCGTCGAATCTCCGCATCCGCCGCCGCCGTCCTCCTCGCCGCGGGAACAGCAGTTGCTGTCGCCCCGGGAGTCTCCGCGCAGACAGAACTGCCGACATCGAGCGAGAATTACACGCCCCCGGAGCCGGGCGACAGTTGGCTGACCGTACTGTCCCAGCAGATCAGTGGTCCGATCGCCGTCGGCTCCCTGGTGGCCGTCTACGGCAGTGCTGTCGCCATGTGCACCTCGGATCTCACCGAGGGGCCGTCAAACGCCTGCTTCTGACTCCGCTTTCCGCCAGCCCTGTCCGGGCTCGCGCCCCGCCCTCCCCGGTCGTGCTGACCGGGGAGGACTGACGTTTTCACAAGGAAAACGTTGTGATGGGGTAGGGGGCCTCGCCCGGGGTGCCCCATCAGGCTCACGGAGAGGAAACACCTTGCCAGGCCCATCTGACCATCGCGACACAACCTCCCGACGACGTGCGCGCGGCGGTGTCCGCGGTCGGGTCGCCGCCGCTGCCGCCGCCACGATGCTGGCCGCCGGGGGAGCAGTGGCCGTCGCTCCGTCCGCCAACGCCCAGGAGGGATCTCTCCCGCCGCCGGTCCAGGGGTCCTATGAGGCGCAGCACCCCTACGTGCAGCAGGCGCTCGGGAGCGCGGTCGTCGGCTCCTACACTGCCGTCGCACTGCCGTACCTCATGTGGGTCTGCCCGGTCCTGGGGGACCTGGGACTGGTGGAGCCGACCAGCTGCCAGTTCTGACCCACTGTCATCGTTGGCCCACTGCCATCCATCGAGGAGATGAGCACCATGGCAGGCACATCTGACTATTCACCCCGCAGCTCCCGCAGTAGCCGCAGTACCCGAAGTATGCGTTCGCGGGTCGCCGCCATCGGCGGAGCTGCCCTGATTGCCGTCGGCGGGGCGGCGCTCGCTGCCCCGCCTACCACGGCAACTCCGGCGACAGAGCTGCCGACCCAGTCCTCGCAGGACGCCCTGGACACCGCCGGCGGTATCGTCCGCTCCGCACAGAGCAGTGTGGCCACCAGTGGCATCGTCGCCGGCTGGACGCTCTACTACGTCGTCTGGTGTCCGGTGGCCGTCCCGCTGAACCTGCAAAACCCGGCCAACTGCACATTCTGACCTGGTCGTCCGTCCTGACTGCACCGACAGAAGAACCACCGGCGTGGTGGCGGGATCCGAAGGGATCCCCGCCACCACGCCGGTGGGGTAATGCGCCGACCTAGCTGGTCGCTAGGCGTTCGCGGCGGTGCGGCCGGCGACGCGCAGACCGGTGTCGGTCATGTGCAGCGGCAGGTTACGGCGCTGGGAGGTGGTGTCGACCAGGCCGACGATCCACCGGTCGTTGGCGCACATCTCGTGGCCGCGGCTGGCCGGCTTCAGGCTGACGAACTGGCCACCGGCGGCCTTGGCGCCGTCACGGACGCTGCGCTCCAGGGCCCACTCGATGTCCTTGATCTGGATCAGGAAGCTGGGCACCTGGACACCGGGGATGAGGTTGATCGGGCAGACCTGGCCGGCACCGTTGGTGATGTGCGGCATACCGAGCACCTTGACGTTGGCGTTGGGGGCCAGCTTCTTGACGTGGGCGACGGTGCGCTGCACGGAGCCACGTAGGTTGGACTCGATCTTCGGCACCGGCAGCTGGTCGTTGAGCACGTAGGGGTAGGTGTCGTTGGTACCGGCCCAGATGACGACCTCGCCGGTGCTGCTGTTGAGCTTACCGGCAGCCCTGGCCTTGTCGGCCTGGGTGGTGACGCGCATGCCGCCGGTGCGGTAGGACGCTCCGGCGCAGGTGAAGTTGTCGACCTTCTTGCCGGACGCGCTGGCGTAGGCGTTGGAGAAGCGGTTGTCGGTGCCGCAGCCGGAGCCGCTGAGGACCGGGTCAGGCAGCGGGAGGCCCTTGCCGGCGAAGTAGTTGTAGAGGTCCGGGTTGGCCACGACCGAGTCGCCGAGGACCACGGTGTTGCCCGGGGCAGCCTGGCTCTCCGGGGCGGACAGCAGGGTGCCGGACAGGGCGGCGACGGTGGCGACCGCGGCGGCAGCCAGGCCGGCGATGCGGCGTCCTGCGCGGGTCTTCTTGGTGGCACTGGCGCTGTGCCGGCCACTCTGTCGTGAGCTCATGGCGTCGGTGTTCCTCTCGTGAAACATGTGTCGTAGCCGGTGTCTTCCTGCGATGGACCCGCTGTCTAAGGTGGGCCCTCGGGGGCTTCTTGCCAAACCGTTCTCCAGGGCAACGACGTTACAGTACCGTGATATTAGTGGACAATCGGCAAAAATGTAACCCCTGGTGCAAAAGTGACAGATGTGACGTAAGTTGTCGCAGTGGCAATCGGTCCTGGATTTCTCCGTGATTTTCCGGGCGCACCCCGAGTTTGTCCCCGGGTCTGTCGCGTAACCGCCCACCGCCAGATGGGGTGAACCGCAGTTACCTGACCAGGATCTTTGGTCGTTCGGTATCGAAATGGTCACCCCGGCCGGTATGGTAACCGAAAGCAGTTGTTTGGCTTCACGTGTAAAGCCTCGCTGAGGTGTGTCGGATGGTGGCGGGTGTCCCCGCGTCCATTGCC
>DHCFJ07801__coassemble_1740_pt1 | contig 26164 bp, 16 predicted proteins | sample DHCFJ07801__metabat2_low_PE_008 | metagenome-assembled genome bin DHCFJ07801
GTGGCCGTCCTGGCATTCACCCTGGTCGGCAGCCTGTCGCACAACGGCACCGACGGTTTCAGCATCGGCGGCTGGCTGCAGACCTCCTGGCCGTTCATCCTCGGCCTCGCCGTGGGCTGGGCCCTGCTCTACACCGGCAAACTGCGCCGGGCACCGGGCACCGGGGTCCTGCTGCTTGGCGGCATCTGGCTCATCGGCATCGTGGTACGCAGCCTGGTGAACATGTCCGTGGCCTGGGGATTCGTGATCACCTCCTTGATCTTCCTCGGGATCGTGATGATCGGCTGGCGGCTGATCGCCAGCCTCGTCACCCGGCGTGCTCGGTCATAAACTCCAGGAACGCCGCCACCGGCGGTGACAACTTCGCCCCGGACGCCCACACCACCCCCAGCTCGCGGGACCGGGTCGTCGCCAAGGGGATCACGGCCATGCCCGGCAGGCGCAGGTTCGGATCGTCCAACGGCAGTAGCGCCACCCCCAGCCCCGCGGTGACCAGCCCGGCGACCGTGGTCAGCTCCATCGACTCGAACACCAACCGCGGCCGGAACCCCGCCGCCGCGGTCAGCTCGTTGAGCAGCAGGCGGGTACCGTAGCCCTCCAGCATCGCCACGAACGGCTCATCGGCGGCCTCGGCGATATCGATACTCTCCCGGCCTGCCCACCGGTGGGAGGACGCAACCGCCAGACCGAGACGCTGCTCGGCCAACTCCATCCAGTCGACCTGCCCGGCGGCGATCTGCGGCCCCGGACGCGGACCCACCAACGCCAGATCGGCGCGTCCGGAAATGACCTGATCCACCAGGTGCATCGCCGCACCCTGCACCAGGTCGAAACGCACGGACGGGTGATCCTCGCGGTAGGTGCGCAACAAGTCAGGCACCAGCCAGGTGCCCAACGAATGCATGAAGGACAGCCGGACCGTGCCCCGCTCCGGATCGGCCATGCGCTGCACCTCCTCCACCCCGGCACGCCAGGTCGCGCGGGTGTCCGCGGCCGCGTCGGCGAGCGCGGCACCGCGGCGATTCAGGACGAGGTGACGGCCATGCCGGTCGAACAGCGACACCCCCACCGCCTGTTCCAGCTTCGCCAGGCGGCGAGAAAGCGTGGACTGGCTGATGCCGGTGGCCAGGGAGGTGTCGACCATGTTGCCGGTCTCGGCGAGGTCGATGAACCAGTCCAGATCACTGAATTGCACAGAATGGGACACAAAAGCGATTCTAATGCATTTAGTACGATTGTTCCGGTAGTGCAGCATGGGGTCCATGAGCGAGCGCACGAGTGAGACCCAGAACCAGGCCTCGGATGAAGCACAGGACAAGCCGTCCCCCGCCACCGGTCTGGGCCCCGGCGATCCCGGATACCGGCGCATCATGATCGCCGCAGCCGCCGCCGGCCTGGCGTCCTTCAACGCCATGTACCTCACCCAGGCACTGCTGCCGTCGATCCACCACGACCTCGACGTCTCCCCCACCACCGCTGCACTGACCGTGTCGGCGACCACCGGCATGCTCGCCCTCGCCGTGATCCCGGTGTCGATCCTGTCCGAACGGGTCGGACGCCGTCGCGTCCTGCAGGTCTCCGTACTCGCCGCCACCGCGCTCAGCCTGATCCTCGCCCTGGCCCCCGGCATCGAGACGTTGATCGTGATCCGCGCCCTGCAGGGCATCGCCGTCGCCGGCGTCCCTGCCGTGATGATGAGCTTCCTCTCCGAGGAGATCCGCGGCGAACACCTCGGCCGGGTCATGGGCCTCTACATCGCCGGTACCACCCTCGGCGGCCTGCTCGGACGCCTCATCCCCTCCGGCGCGCTGAGCTTCACCGGATGGCGCGGGGCGGTACTGGTCGGCGGCCTCGTCGCATTCGGCATCGCAGTCCTGTGCGCCTGGGCGCTACCGAAACAGCGCAACTTCACCCCGAAGCGGATCACCCTCTCCCACGAACTCGCCGCCTTCCGCCACCACTGGCGCAATCCCTCCCTGGTCGCCCTGTTCATCCTGCCGTTCCTGATGATGGGCGCGTTCGTGTCACTGTACAACTACCTCGGATTCCGGCTGACCGAACAATTCGGGCTGACCGAGGTGATCGCCGGCATGGTGTTCGTGCTGTACCTCTCCGGCACCTGGTCCTCCGCCCGGGCCGGCTCGCTCGTCGCACAGTACGGGGTGGCCCGCGTACTGATCCTGAGCTGCCTGCTGGCCACCGCCGGCCTGCTGCTGGCCCTCGTACCGAACCTGGCGGTCACCGTGGTGGGTGTGCTGATCTACACCGCCAGCTTCTTCGCCGTGCACTCCACCGCCTCCACCCTGGTCGGCCAACTCGCCGACCGCGACCGGGCGGAAGCGTCCTCCACCTACGTGATGAGCTACTACCTGGGGTCGTCGGTGGTCGGCTGGTTGGCCGGTTACGTCTTGGACCTCGGCTGGGGCGCGCTGATCGCCGGACTGGTCGCACTACAGCTCGCTGCACTGGGCCTGTGCGCGGTGGGTGTACGTGGCGCGCGAAATCGTGCATCGTAGACCAACTCGCTGACCTGCAGTGATACCCCCGCCCCTGCAGGAGTAGAACAATAATTTGCCTATTCTTTCCAGAAACACTTGAAAGGGCGATAGCGTATCCCCCAGACAGCTTCACATTGAATACAAAAGGGGTCGCGTTCAGGCGCCCCACTGACGGAGGAACACACATGGGACACATCAAGGGTAAGCGGTTTGCCGCGGTCATGGGCGTTGGCCTCCTCGCCACCGCCGGCGTCGGCGTTGCCATGGCACAGGGCGGACTGACCGCGAACCTGGCCCTGTCCAACGTCATCTTCAACCAGAAGGTCGCCGGCCTCGACGGCTCCGGCGTCTCCATCTTCGGCGGCGTCGACAACCTCGAGGGTGACGACACCGCCGTGGCTAAGCTGAAGTTCGAGGACGCCACCGTCACCGACCTGTGCATGGCTGCTCCGCTGAGCCTGCCGGGCCTGGGCGACAAGAAGTTCCAGATGCTGGTGCCGGGCAACAACTTCACCGCCGACAACCTGGTCATCGGCGCTCCCGGCCTGAACGGTGGCATGACCCTGACCAACCCGCAGATCGGTGTCGACGCCAGCCAGCTCGACGACAGCGCCGAGCCCGGCTCCTGGGGCATCTCCGCTGACGCCATCCACGGCTTCGACCAGGAGATCAAGGCCACCTCCATCGCCGCCGACAGCCTGACTGCCGCCGGCAGCAAGGTGTCCGTCGTGAACGCGGACGAGAGTGAGTGCTGATGCCTGACGATTCCACCACGCCCCAGGGCGTGAACGGGGATCCCGGCATCACAGGCGACGACGACACCCAGGTGATCAAGGCGCAGGACGACGCCACGGCAACGGAGACCGACAAGGCTGCCGCCTCCGATACCGCCGACGCCGCCGGGACCACCCGCGCAGAGAAGATGGAGAAGCAGAACCGACGGTTCAGCACGTGGCGCAAGCAGCGCCCGTTCGCTGCTGGCCTGCTCATGATGCTCGCCGGGATTGTGATCATGGTGCCGACCTACCTGTCGCTGTCCATCGACAACATCCAGATCCAGATCTCCTCCATGGGTGGCGTGTCCACCCTGGTCATCGGCATCCTGCTGATCACCTGTGGTGTGATGACCTGGTTCCGCGGCGAAGGACGCATCCTCGCCGGCGTGGCAGCGATCATCCTGGCCATCCTGGCGCTGTGGCAGTCCAACTTCGGCGGCTTCGGCGTCGGCCTGATCCTCGGCCTGGTCGGCGGCGCGCTGGCCCTGGCCTGGGACCCGCAGCCCAAGCCGGAGTACAAGGCCGAGAAGGCCGAGAAGAAGGCTGCCAAGAAAGCCAAGAAGCAGGCCAAGCGGGAGAAGAAGGCAGCCAAGAACGGTACGGCGAAGTCTGTGATCGCGGTTGTCGCCGCACTCGCCGTCGGTGTCGGCGTCCAGACCCCACAGGCCCGGGCCCAGCTGCCCGGCCTGCCGGAGTTCGAGGTTCCGGAGTTCCAGCCGCCCGAGTTCCCGGGCCAGGGTGGTGGCAACGGCGAGGACGGCGAGTCAAACAACACGCCACGCCGGCCCAACATCCCGACCCCGGAGCTGCCCGACCTGCCGTCGTTGCCGCAGGACGGCAATGACCTGCAGGACGGCATCGACCGCACCCTCGAGGACCTCGGTATCGAAATCCCGGGCCTGAACGTCGCTCCCCCGGAGCCCGTCCCCGGGATGATGACCCCGAACGGAAACACCTTCACCATCCAGTCGGACGCCACCGCGATGACCCCGAACATGAAGATGTCCTTCGTGACCATCGACACCATGCAGGGTCCGAAGAAGGCGGTGCGGATCGACTCGGATCAGACGATCCTGGACAACCTGAAGGTACAGATCCCGAACTCGCAGGGTGCCGACCTGATGCAGGACACCATGGGCGGCAAGAGCACCCTGACCGGCAACTTCCACTTCTTCGTCAAGAAGGTCACCATGACCCTGGAGATGCACGGTCTGGACACCCAAATCCCCATCACCATTGACGCGGACTGGGCGCCGGACCAGATCATGGCTGAGCTTGAGAAGATCGGCCTGGGCCTGCCGGACCTGCTGTCCGAGGAGACCCGCGTGCTCGACGGCCGCATGGAGACCTACCTGGTCATGGCCGACAAGATGGAGTTCCCGTCCAACGAGATCAAGACCTGGGAAGACACCGGTCCTTACCACGCGGTCAACTGACCTCCTCCGTCAGCCGGTGCCCGACCGCCCCAGCCAGAGTTTCTGGCCGGGGCGGTTCTTTGTTTGCCTGCGCCATCACCTAACTCATTCACCGTGGACGTGGACGAGGACGTTCAGTCCGGCATCAGTGAATCCATCACACCTCCGTCGCTGCGCCGACTGAGAGGAAAACGCCCTGAGCTGCAGGTCTCACTATATGGAAATCGACGGAGGTGTGATAGATCGCGTGGAGCGGTAGGCGGCAGGGCGACCCGGTCTGGCGGAGGCGGCCGGGGCGGCGCTACATCGGGTTGATGGTGTGCTTCTTCGGCTGGACCGGGACCTGCTTGTCCTTGAGCAGCCGCAGCGCCTGGCGCAGCCGCACACGGGTCTGCGACGGGTCGATGATCTCGTCGACGTAGCCACGCTCGGCAGCCACGTACGGGCTGGTCATGTTGGCGTTGTAGAAGTCCATGAACATCTTCTTCGCCGCCGGACGCTCCTCCTCCGGCAGCGCGGCCAACTGACGACCCTGGATCATCACTGCGGCTCCCTCGGCGCCCATCACGGCGATCTGCGCCGTCGGCCACGCCAGGTTCACGTCCGCACCGAGGTTCTTCGACCCCATCACCGCGTAACCACCGCCGAAGGCCTTACGCACGACCACGGTCATCTTCGGCACGGTGGCCTCCACGATGGCGAAGCCCAGCTTCGCCCCCCGGTGGATCAGCCCGAGCTTCTCCTGCTCGGCACCGGGCAGGTAACCGGGGGTGTCGACGACGTAGACCAGCGGCACACCGTAGGCGTCGCAGGTCCGGATGAAGCGGGACGCCTTGTCCGCGGCCTCGGCGTCCAGGCACCCGGCCAGGGACATCGGCTGGTTAGCGACCACGCCGACCGGGCGTCCGTCGATGCGGGCGTAACCGGTGATCACGTTCTGCCCGAAGTCCGGTTGGATCTCGAGGAAGTCCTCGTCATCGAAAATCCGGGTCAGCACGTCCATCATGTCGTAGCCGGCGTTAGGGTCGTCCGGAATGAGGTCGGCGAGCTCGGCATCGCGCTCGGTCGGCTCGTCCGACGGCGCGGGATACACCGGGGTCGCCTCGAAGGCGCTGGTCGGCAGGTGGGCGAGCAGTTCGCGGACATAGCTCAGGGCATCGTCCTCGTCGGAGCCGACGTAGTGGATGTTGCCGTTGGCGGCCTGCACCCGGGCCCCGCCGAGATCCTGCATGCTGATCTTCTCGCCGGTGACCGACTCGATGATCTGCGGACCGGTGACGAACATCGTCGTCTGCTCCTCCACCGCGATGAGGAAGTCGGTGGTGGCCGGGGCGTACACGGCACCACCGGCACAGTTGCCGAGCAGGATGGAGATCTGCGGCGACTGGCCGGACAGCGGCAGCTGACGCCGGGAGATCTCGGAGTACATCGCCAGGGACATCACCGCGTCCTGGATGCGGGCACCACCGGAATCGTTGATGCCGATGACCGGACAGCCGATACGGGTCGCGAAGTCCATGACCTCGCAGACCTTCTTGCCGAAGGTTTCACCCACCGAGCCGCCGTAGACGGTCTTGTCGTGGGCGTAGATCGCCACCGGACGACCGTCGATACGGCCGTAGCCGGTGACCACGCCGTCGCCGTAGGGGGCGTCCTCGACACCGGGGGTGCGGCCGAGCGCACCGATCTCGGTGAAGGAGCCCTCGTCCAGCAGGGCGTCGATGCGCTGACGCGGGGTGGTGTGCCCTTCGGCATCGCGCTTCTCGCGAGCACGCTGGCTACCCGGGTCCAGCGACTTCTCGAGTCGGCCGCGCAGGTCGTCGAGCTTCTCGGCGGTGGAGCGTCCGGTGCCGGGCGCGTGGCGGGCCTCGGTGGCAGCGATGGCTGCGGCCGGATCAGTGTCGGTACCAGCGCCGTTGCCGGCACCGGCACCACCGAACCAGGGGTTCTCCGGTGTTGCTGTCATGTGCTCCACGTTATCGCAGTTGGTTGATGTGCTCGGTGATGTGGGCACCGACAATGCCGATGGACGGCTCGTCCGGCACCGCCAGGTGGTCGCCGGCCAGCTGGACCAGGTCGACGTCCACGACGCCGTCCCAACCACCGTCGGCGGGAATGTCGGCGAAGGACGGCTCCAGCTCGATCGCGCCCTCGTGCATGCCCTCGGACTTGTAGAGGGTCACCGGTGCGGTGACCTCGCTCCAGCGCTCGAAGTCGAGGGTGTTGAGGATGCGGGTGTCGACGAAGCTGGCACGCTGGTGCTCCAGCACCCCGGCGGCGAGGCCGTGCTCGGAGGCGTCGGTGTTCTGCAGGAACATGGTGAGCATGCCGATCATCGCCTCCTCACCCTGCTCCTCGAGCATGTCGTGCGGGACGGGCATGTCGATGCCGTAGGTCTTCTTGGCGAAGGCGGAGTAACGGTCCCAGCGGGCGTGCATCTCCGCCTTCGTGTCCGGCGCCGGGGTCGTGGGACGCACCAGGTCGAGCAGTTCCAGATGGCCGACGGTGACCTCCCCTGCCTGCTCCAGGCGGTGGGCGACCTCGAAGGCCAGGGCACCGCCGAAGCTCCAGCCGCCCAGGACGACCGGACGGCCGTCGGCGAGGGCGGTGATGTCGGCGACGTAGGCGTCGGCGCGCTCGTCGAGGCTGCCCTCGAGCCGCTCGACACCGTAGACCGGCACGTCGGCGGGCAGGCGTCGGGTCAGCGGCTCGTAGACCACGCTGGATCCGCCGGCCGGGTGGAAGACGAAGACGGCCGGGCTGTCGGAGCCTTCCTGGCGGGCGCGCAGTACGCGGATATTGCCCTCCACGGTGGTCTCGAAGACCTCGCGGACCAGGTTGGCCAGCGGTTCCAGGGTCTCGGCGGCCAGCACCTGTTCGGTGGTGATGACGGTCTCGCCGGTGCCGCAGCGCTCGTTGAGACGCTCGGCGATCTTCGTGGCGGTCTCGCTGTCGATCTCGGGGAGTTCGCTGGTCACGCCGCCCGGGGCGGCGCCGGTGAAGGACGCCCAGGTGCCGAAGACCATGCGCTCGGAGGCGTCACGCGGGGCGACACCCACGCCGGAGGCGTTCTTGGCCGCGGCATTGGTGTCCGTGTCGGACGCCGCACTGTCGGACACCGCGGCCGCCGTGTCGGCGGCACCAGAGGCGGCACCCGCTGCGTCCTTCTCGGCCGCGCTCTCGGACGCGCCGTCGGACGCGGTCCCGCCATCGCCGTGGCGCTCCCCGATCATCTCCTCGACCAGGGCGATGACCTCGTCGACCGAGCCGTCTCGCAGGGCCTGGACGTTCAACGGCGGCAGGTCGAAGTCATGCTCGACCCGGTTCTTGATCCGCATGCCCATGAGGGAGTCCAGCCCGAGGTCGATCAGCGGCAGCTCACCGGGCAGGTCGTCGACGTCGTAGCCCATCGACTCCGAGACGATGCCGCGCAGCCGCTCGGCCGCGCTCTCGCCGGAGTTCGGGTCCCACCGCGCTGCGTCGGTGTCGACGGTGGGCAGGCTGTTGCGGGACGTTGTGGACGCTCCGGCATCCTGCGAACCAGCGCCGGCGGTGGTACCCACTGCACCGGCGGCCTCGGACGCCCCACCCAGGGCGTCCGGCGTCGATCCGTCCTGAACCAGCGGCAGGGTCGCGGCGAACGCCTCGCCGACCAGCACCGACGAACCGTCCGACTCATCAACCACATAGACCTGCACGGTGAGTCCGCCGAGGGTGCGTGCCACCAGCGTGGTGACCTCACCGGCGGTCGGCAGCGCGCCGTGGCCCCGGAAGGCGGTGACCGAGGACTCCGGGGACACCGCGTGCACGGCGGCCTCGGCGACGGACTCCACGCTGGGCACGTCGCTGACCGCGGCGGCGAAGGCGGTGCGGCCGTCCGGCAGCGAGACCCGTCGACCCGGGATACCACGGCCAGCTCCACCACCGGGGCGGGCTGCGGTCCAGTAGCGCTGCAGGTTCCAGTGCACGCCCGGAATGTCCTGGCTGACGCGGTGCGCAGCGGCACCGGCAGCACCGGATCGGGCACCGCCGGCACGATCAGCATCGGTGGCATAGAGCGTCCGGAAGTCGACGTCCCCGCCGCGCACGTACAGCTCACCGACGGTGCGCAGCAGCGTGTCGACGCTGGGCTCCTTGCGCTTAAGCAGGTACATCAGGCTGGACTCGCCGGCCTCGTGGGCGAAGGCGGTGTTCATCATCGGCATCAGCGCGACCGGGTTCGGGGAGAACTCCACGAAGGTGCGGAAGCCCTCGTCGAACAGGCGGCCGGTGGCGTCCGAGAACCACACCGAGTAGCGGGTGCAGCGCAGGAAGTACTCCGCGTCGTGCACTGTCTCGCCGGGGTTGTAGGTCACCCCACGGTCAACGGTGCTGTACAGCGGGGTGTGGATGGCCTGCGGTGCGATGTCGCTGATCTCCGCGGCGAGCTCGCCGAGGATCGGGTCGAGCATGCTGGTGTGTCCGGCACCCTTGACCTTCAGCAGACGGGCGAACTTGCCCTGGCCGTCCAGGTGCTCCACCAGGTCGGCGACCGACTGGGCCGGGCCACCGACGGTGGTCATGCCGGGCGCGGCGTAGACCGCGGGCTCGACGGCGGCGAACTCCGGGTGCTCCTTCTGGAACTCCACCAGGTCGTCCACACCGAGCTCGATGACGGCCATCGCGCCCTGCTTGTCCTCGGGCAGCAGGGTCTCGCCCTCGCCCATCAGCCGGGCACGGTGGCAGGCGATGGTGACGGCGTCCTCCATGGTCAGGCCACCGACGGCATAGCCGGCAGCGATCTCACCCATGGACTGGCCGACGACGGCGGCAGGGCGCAGCCCCAGCCCGGTCATCAGGTCGGTCAGGGCGATCTGGATGGCGGTGATGCCGACCTGGGCGGTCTCGGTGCCGAAGTTCTGGGCGTCGTCGAGGATCATCTCGACGACCGACCAGCCGGACTCACGGTCGACGACCTCGTCGATCTCGTGCAGCCGGGCGGCGAACTGCGGGGAGAGCTGGTACAGCTCCTTGCCCATCTTGCGGTGCTGGGAGCCGAAACCGGAGTACACCCAGACCGCACCCTCGCGCTCGGGGCTGTCGGCCACGGCCACCCCGGCGCCCTTCTTGCCGTTGGCCAGGCGGGTCAGCCCGGCGGTGGCCTCCTCGACGTCATGGGCCAGGACGATGCCGCGGGAACGGCCGTGGTTGCGTCCACCGGTGGTGGTCGCCAGGGCGGTGAGGTGGGCACCGCTGAACTTGTCCTCCAGCCAGCCGGCGAGGTCGGACGCTGCGGTGCGGCGGCGCGAGGGCAGCAGTCCAGAGACCGGGATCAGTCGCGGCAGCGGTATACCGGCGGCGGCATCGTCGGAATCAGCGTCAGCCTCGGGGTTGTCCTGCACACCGGCCCAGTCGAAGACCGGCTGGGCGGCGGCAGCAGTTCCACCAGCAACGTCACCAGCACCGGCAACCGGCGCTGCCCCCTCCGGCCCCACCACGACCACGTGCGCATTCGTTCCACCGAAGCCGAAACCGGATACACCGGCGACGGGCGCACCGGAGTACTCCGGCCACTCGCGCGGATCCTCCACGACCTCCAGGTGGTCGCGGTCGAAGTCGATGTAGGGGTTCGGGCCGGCGAAGTTCACCGTCGGCGGCAGCACACCCTCGCGCATCGCCGAGACGACCTTGATCACCCCGGCGACACCGGCGGCGGCCTCGGTGTGGCCGAAGTTGGTCTTCGCCGAGCCGAGCAGCAGCGGGGTGGCGATGTCGCGACCCGCGCCGAGCACCTGGCCGAGTGCACCTGCCTCGATCGGATCACCGAGGATGGTGCCGGTGCCGTGGGCCTCGACATAGTCCACCTCGGAGGGCTCGATGCGCGCGTCACGGTAGGCCGCACGCAGGACGGCGGCCTGTGCCTCCGGGTTCGGGGCGGTCAGTCCGTTGGAACGTCCGTCCTGGTTCACCGCGGAACCGGCGATGACGCCGAGGACGTTGTCACCGGCGGCCACGGCGTCCGACAAACGCTTGAGGACGAGCACACCGGCACCGTCGGACCGGACAATGCCGTCGGCGTCCTCGGAGAAGGCGTGGATGCAGCCGGTGGGGCTGAGCACACCGAGTTCGGAGAAAGCGACCGTGGCAAAGGGGCTGGACAGCAGGTTCACACCACCGGCGAGGGCGACGGTGGAGTCACCGTCGCGCAGGGAGCGCACTGCCTGGTGGATCGCCACCAGAGATGCGGAGCAGGCGGTGTCCAGGGCCACCGACGGTCCACGGAAGTCGAAGGCGTAGGAGATCCGGTTGGCGACCACCGCGGTGGAGTTGCCGGTCAGGGCGTAGGGGTGCGCCTCGGCCGGGTCGGCGCCGATGAGCATGCCGTAGTCGTTGTTGGACGAACCGACGAAGACACCGGTGTCGGTGCCACGCAGGGTGTTCGCCGGGATGCCGGCGTCCTCAAGTGCCTCCCAGGCCAGGGTGAGCATGATGCGCTGCTGCGGATCCATGTTCGCCGCCTCCAGCGGCGACAGGCCGAAGAACTCCGCGTCGAAGGAGGCGATGTCCTCGATGTAACCGCCGGTCAGCTGTGCCTCGGCCATGCGCCGGGACATTTCGGGATCGTCGGCGTACTCGGTCCAGCGTCCCTCCGGCAGCTCGCCGACGCCGCTGCGGCCCTGCTCGAACATCGTCCACATCTCGGCGACGTTCTCCGCACCGGGGTAGGAACCGGCCATGCCGACGATGGCGATCTGGCGGTCCTCGGCGGCGAGCTCGCCGCCGGAGCGTCCGGCGTCCTGCCCGGCCCCTGCCGCGGCTCCACCGCGAGCGCGGGCGCCACCGGCGGCGACGAAGTCGGCCAGCGCGGCGATGGTGTTGTACTCGTAGGCCACCGTGGCGTCCAGGGAGACCCCGGTCAGCCGCTCCAGCTCGCCGGACAGGACGACGACATCGCGACTGGAGAGGCCGAACTCCTCCATGGAGCGGTCGTCGGTGATCTCCGCGACGTCCAGGCCGGTGGTGCTCTGCACCCAGTCGCGCAGCCAGACACGCATCTCGGCGGCGGTGGAAGGCTGATGCTCAGAGTTCGACATAGGCGTTAGGGGTACGGCTTCCTCGTGGGACGGACAGATGGCAAGAGTTGCAGTGCGATACGGGGTATCGAACATATAACGGGTCACAAGTATCGCGACCACCGTCGAGTGACATCGCCGGTGGCCGCTGTTGTGCTACACGACAGTCTAGACCAGTTGGGGAAGCCGTCGCGAACGTTACGACACCCTCTCAGGTCAGTTGAAACTGCCGTTCAGGTAGAGCTTCGCCGCAACCCGGCGGGCGATCTTGTTCGCCGAGGACCGCGGGATGGCGTCCATCGCGACGATGCGGATGTCATCGGGCTGGACACCGTGGGTCGAGGTGACGGCGGCGCGGATCGCGGCGATGGCGGCCTCATCGCCGGCGGCGTCGGCCTCCGGGTCGCGCTCGGCGATGATGACCAGGCCTTCGGAACCGGAGCCGGAGTCGGCACCGGACGCGGCGGCATCGGCGGCGCTGACCGCGAAGGCGGCGACGACGCCGGGCAGCAGGTGGCTGGTCTCCTGGTTCGCCGCGGCGACGGCGGTGGCCTCGATGTCCTGCGGGTAGTGGTTGCGTCCGGCGACGACGACCAGGTCCTTGATGCGTCCGGTGATGTAGAGCTGGCCGTCGAAGACGACCGCCAGGTCACCGGTGCGTAGCCAGTTGTCGTCGTCCGGGGCATCGGCGACGGCCGAGCCCTCGCCGAGCCGGTGTGCCGCCGGCAGGGAGTTGCGGAAGGTCTCGGTCGTATCGTCCTCCCGGTTCAGGTAGCCGGCGGCGATGTTGCCGCCGTGCAGCCACACCTCACCGACGGTGCCCTCGGCGACCTCCTTACCGGACGCCGGGTCGACGATGGCCATGAACAGCGACGGGCCGGGCTCGCCCACGCTCATGATCGGCACGGCCTTACCGGTGGCGGCCAGCTCACCGGCGACCTCGACGGCCTTGCCCTCGTTGAGCTGGTCACGGTCGAAGACGCGCAGCTTCGGACGGTCCTCGGTCTGCGGGGTGGTGACGAACACGGTGGCCTCGGCCAGGCCGTAGGACGGGCGCATCGCCGAGCGGCGGAAACCGGCGGGGCCGAAGACCTCGCTGAAGTTGTCCACCGAGGACTGGCTGACGGCCTCGGCACCGTTGATGATGCCCTCGACGTGGCTGAGGTCGACGTCGGCGAGGTCGGCGCGCTCGGCCGGGTTGGCGTAGCGGGCGGAGAGCTCCAGGGCGAAGTTCGGCACACCGGTGTAGACGTTGACCGTCTCGCCGTCGGGACCATTCCCCTCGGTCTCGGAGAGCTGGCGGATCCAGCGGCCCGGATCCTGGATGAAGTCGCGCGGGGCCATGATGTCCTGCGGCAGGCCCAGGATCAGCACGAAGGAGGACAGGATGATGCCCATGTCGTGGTGGAAGGGCAGCCAGTTGACCAGGCGCAGCGGGGTCTTCAGCTGGCCGGCCTGGAAGACCTGCAGCACATTGGTGACGATGGCACGGTGGCTCAGGATCACGCCGGCGGGGGTACGGGTGGAGCCGGAGGTGTACTGCAGGAACGCCGGGTCGCCGGAGTTCGGGGCGAGCTCCGGGTTCTCCATCATCTTCATCATCGGGTTCTCCCACTCCGCGGCGAGGGAGTCAGGGAGGGCGTCGATGGTGAGGATGCGCGGACGCTCCTTCGCCGGGGTGGAGGCGAAGTGGGCACGCACCTGGGTGGCGGAGGTCTTGTTCGTCAGCACCACCGTGGGGGTGGAGGACTCGAGCACCGCGGTGAGGTGGTCGGCGTGGCCCGGCTCGGTCGGGTCGTACAGCGGGACGGGCACGGTGCCGGCGTACAGCGCGCCCATGAAACCGAAGAGGTACTCCGGACTGTTGTTGGCCAGGATGACCACGCGGTCACCGCGCTCGGTGACCTGCTGCAGGCGGACGCACACGGCCTTGATGCGGGTGTTGACCTCCGCACGGGTCCAGGTGACTTCCTCACCGGCGGCGCTTCCGCTGTAGTCGTGGAAGGTGATCAGCGGGGTGTCCACCGAACCTTCCATCTGCGCCATCGTGTAGAGCATCTCGCACATGGCGGACAACGACAGCTGGTCCGGGATCGCGATCTCGCCCTTGTCGTCGTAGAACTGACCCATCGCAGCGCTGAGGTCCATCAGGGGTTCCCTTTCGTCGGAATCTTTTCTATACAGAACCCTATCGGTTTCCGACTCCGGTCGTGGGAACTCGCGCGGTAACTGGCGCGGTTTACTCGTCAGGCGTTGACGATGTCGCGTACCCAGTTCACGACCCACTCCGGGACGGTCCCGCCGTCGACGACGGTGCCGTTGCTGGAGTACTGGGCATGGACCTTGTTCGCGTCGATGAGGTCACGGGCCCGCTGCAGGGCGTTGCCGACATCGCGGGGGGCACTGCACACCAGGTCGGCGGGGGCGCAGAACTGTTTGGTGCGGTCCTGCAGTTCCCCGAAGTCCTGCGGGCGGGGACCTCGCATCGAGGCGCCCGGGACGATCGGCTGGACCAGTGCCTCCACCGAGCTCAGCGCGATCTCCGCGCCGATGCCGGTGACGTCGGGGCTGCCGACCAACTCCCCCTTGCCGTCTTCACGGCGACCGTCGGCGATCAGTGCGACGCCCCTCACGGCGTCGGCGGGCACGGCGGAGTCGCCGTTGCCGATGGCGGTCGCCAGGTCACCGGTCAGGACGGCGCCCTGGCTGAATCCGACGAGGATCAGGCCGGTGGCCGGGCACATCTCGTTGACGGCGACCATCTCGGCCTCGAGGCGGCGGTAACCCTCCTTGCGGGAGTCGTCGTAGGACATCTCCTGCAGGGCGCCGACGTTGCGGAACTGCGCCGGGTAGGGCAGCGTCCAACTCTTCAGCGGGCCGCCCTCGACACCGTCACCGAACTCCTCCTGCAGCGGCTGCGTGACGTTGAGCAGCATGGAGTGCGGACGCGAGTTCGGGTGGATCGGGTCATCGTCCGCGGTGGACTCCCAGGTGCCCGGCGCGGAGAACAGCACGTTGTCCGGGCAGGAGTCCGGCTGATCGGGGGCTGCGGTATCCGTCTCCGTACCCGGACCGGGGCCGACCGGGCCGGTGGTGTCACGGTTGAGCCAGGTGCCGACACCGAGCACGAGGACGACGGCGAGCACGAGCGCCGCAGCGATGGTGAGGAACTTTCTCATGGCGTGTCAGCGTACCCCCTCCGGCTGGCAGGTCACTGGGAGACACCGGTGAGCTGGCGGCACGGTGCCGGTGAACCAGCCGGTGGATCCCCCGGGGCCACCCCCGGCGCGGCCTAATCCTCCAGGGAGCCGGTGACGTTGCCGTCGCTATCCATGGTGATCGTGCCTCGCTCGAAGACGGCCTCGCGGCTGCCGTCGGCGTTGACGGTCTCGTCCTCGACGAGGAAGCCGTAGCGGCCGCTCTCGTTGCCGGTGGAGGCATAGAGGTCCAGGACCTCGCTGGAGAAGATCACTGCACCACCGTGCTTGGCGGACCAGTAGACGACCCCGCCCTTGTAGTCGCGGTATAGACCGCGGGTACCGTCCGGGGACTCCCGAGTCGTACCCTCGTGATTCACCTCGCCGAGCTCCTCCTTCTGCGCGTCCGTCAGCGAGTCGTACTTCCGGTCGACGCCAGTGTCCTCCTCGGTGACATTGCCCTCACGGTCAGAGCGCAGCGTCCCGTTCTCGAAGACAGCCACGCGACTGCCGTCGGCGTTGATAACCTCGTCCTCCACAAGGAAGCCCAGACGGCCGCCCTCGAAGCCCAGCTCGCGGTAACGGTCGAAGATCGGGCCGTGGTAGATCACCGCGGTGCCGTTCGCCTGCGACCAATAGATGACGCCGTTGTCGAAGTCGGTGAAGTAGCCCGGGACATGGGTCGCCGAGTGGTCACCGGCCGGGAAGCCGAGTCGGTTGCGGTCGGCGGTGCCCAGATCGAGGAAACGCTCGGCGATCGCACCGTGCAGCAGTCGGACGTCGTCGTCCGGGGTCCGCACCGCGATACCGTTCTCGAAGTCCTGGACCTGGCCGATCTCACCGCTGATCCTGATGTCCCTTTCGTCAGATACCGGGTAGCCCCAGGGACCGTACTCGTTGCGCTCACGGTCCCAACGCTCGAAGACGTCCCGACGCATGGTTACCGGACCGGCATCACCCTGGACGCGGTGCCAGTAGATGTAGCCGTTCTCGAACTGGGCCCAGGCGCCGCCGTCACGACCCCAGGAATCCGGCTCCTTCGGCCAACCGAGCCAGGAGTTCGGGCCTCCCACCTCACGGTACTTACCGCTGGTGCGACCCCAGGTGGCGATAGCCTCGTCCTCCCCGGCCTCCGGGTCGTCGAGCTCGCCGCCCTGCAGGTAGAGCACACCGGCGCGGAAGTCCTGGGCGGTGCCGGTGACGTTGCCGTCCTCATCGGTGATCTCGTAGACCTGGCTGATGCAGTCGCCCAGGTCCCAGTTGTTGTGGTTGGTGCGGTAGCGCTCCACGGCCTCGGCGAACTTGCCCTCGGCCTCGCACTCCACCGAACTGTCGTCCTCGGACAGGCCCAGGGACTCAGCCATGTACGACCAGCTGTGCTCCATCTCGTACTCCCAGTACGGCCAGATGTGCGTGCCGTTGGGGCGGAACTTGCTGATCACGTCGACCCCGGCGAGCTTCGCGGCGTTGACGAAGGTCTGGCTGGTCACGCGGGACGCAGCCTCCATACCACCGCCCTGGACGTTGTCCGGGCTGCCGGGGATGTTGTTGTCCGTGTCCCAGTTGCCGGCCAAGCCGTTTCCGGCGGCGACGTAGACCCTGGTCCCTTCCCGCTTGAAGTTGCGCACCAGCAGCTTCGGGTCGTGGGCGAACCAGTCCGCCGAGTAATAGGGGCCCCACATCTTCGTGGCGTCGAAGCCGGCCTGGCCGGCGATCTGGCCGAAAGCGTAGGGCATGCCCGGCGAGGTGGTGTCGAGGTAGCCGGAGAAGGAGGCGACGAAGTCGAACATCTCGGCGTTGCGTCCTGCCAGGATGGTCGCACCGGTGGCACCCATGGACAGGCCATTGACCGCACGGCGCTCATTGGTGCGCCAGCCCTGTTCCAGGATGGGCGGGAGTTCCTTGGTCAGGAAGGTCTCCCACTGGAAGTTCTTGCCACCGTCCGACTGTTGCCAGTCGGTGTAGAAGGACCCGCCGCCGCCGACCGGCAACACCAGGTTGACGTTCTTGTCCGCGTAGTAGCGGACGGCATCGGTGGCATACGACCAGGCGGACTCATTCTCGTCGCTGTACAGCGGGCCAAGCTGCCAGACCGAGGGGAAGGTCTTCTCCGGGTGGCTGTACCAGTCGCGGGCCAGGTGGACCTGGACCTGGACGGGCTCCTCCGGCATGGCCGCAGAGTTGATGTGGAGCTTGGCCCAACGGTCGTTGATCCACTCGACCTTCTCCACGGACACACCGTCCGGGAGGTTCGGGAGATCCTGCTCGGTGACGCGCATGGTGTCGCGCTGCGGTGAGGGACCCGGGTCCATGAACGCCAGGGGCGAGTTCTCCGGGGCGGTGACACCACGGGTGTCATCCGGGACGTTCGCGATATCCGGGGCGTCCTGTGCCGCGGCGTCCTGCGCGGCGGCGGCGTCAGACTCGTCGTCCTGCGCGATGGCGCTCGGGACAACGGCGAACGAGGTGAAGGCGAGGGCCGCAGTGGCGGCGGTGGCGATGATCCTCTGGCCAGATCGGGGCCGTCGGGAGGATGAGGACATTATGGGCGTCTCCTTCGACAAACGGTCAGTGGGGACAGTGTATACATCAACTTCCCGAAGAGGTACTTCTAACTGCACACACGTTCCGCCCGCCCCGCTCCAGTGGGACCCTGCGCGATTCTACTGGTCAACGTTCAGCGCCTCGACGATCACCGGCCAGGCGGCCTCCATGTCCTTCTTCCAGGACATCCAGTTGCGCGACCCCTGCGGTCGCATGTTCGTGTGCACCTTCACCCCGGCGATTGCCGCCTGGGCGGTGAAGGTCCGCGAGCTCAACCGCGACATCCCCTCGACCACCTGGTTGATCTGGTCGGTCGCCGGGTCGCCGTAGCCCCTCCCCCGGGTACGGGTTACCGGTGCCCGAGGAGACGAAGACGGTGGAGTTGCGCAGGTTGCCGAGCATCAGCTTCGGGTCGTTGTTGAACCAGCCGCTGGAGTAGTACGGCCCCCACATGTTCTGCGCATCGCGGGAGTACGGGTCGAGCATGTAGTCCAACGCCTCGGGCATGCCTGGTGAGGATGTGTCGAGGAAGCCGGACATCGACCCGGCGAACTGGAACAGGTGCGGGTCACGCTGAGCGAGCAGGACCGAAGCCGTGGCACCCATGGACACACCCATCGCCCCGCGGTGGTTGTTCGTGCGCCAGTCGCGGGCGAGCAGGCCGGGCAGTTCCTCGGTGAGGAAGGTCTCCCACTTCAGGTTGTCGCCCCGGTTCTCCTGGAGCCAGGCGCTGGAGTACTCACTGCCGTAGAGGCCGTTGAGGCCGTACAGGGAGGGGAAGGTGGCGTCCGGGTCGTCGTACCAGTCGCGGGGCAGGATGAGCTCGACGAGCATCTCGCCGCGCTGCTTGCCGGCGAGGTTGGCGTCGCTGGCGGTGCTGCCGGCGCTGACGGATCCGGCGGAGCCAGTGCACCGGTTAAATCGGCCTGGTCACCCGGCCGGACCCGTCGGGACGCCCTAGCCGCAGTAGTGGGTCTCGGCGGCCTCACGGATGATGTGGCCGGACTCCTCCGGGTCCATGTCGGTAAGCTCCAGGGCCTGCAGCTGGCCGGCGATCATCGGGACGGCGAAACTGTCGCGTCCCTCCTCGTTCGCCAGGCACTGCTCCCGACCCGAGGCGATGACCTGGTCCTCGATGTCACGGTCCTCGACCTCGATGCCGTTGTCCTTGAGCTGGGCCAGGAAGGCATCGTCCTGCTCGGTGCGCGGGGCCGGCTCACCGCCGGGCTCCTCGACCTCCTCGACCGAGCCGTCCTGCGGGGCGTTCTCGCCACCGGGCGCAGAACCAGAATCCGCGCTGCCGTCGGTCTCCGGCGGCGTGCCCGTCGACGTGGCGTCCGACTCCGGGGCTGCGGTGACGCTCGGCACCTCGGTGGAGTCGTTGTCGACCGTGGAGTCCCCGCCACAGGCCGCGACCGAGGCTGCGAACAGGACGGACACCGCCGCCAGGCTGATCTTCCCGGCCACTGTCTTGTGCGTGTGCATTAGTTCAGATCCTTCTCGATCTTGCCGTTGACGTGGCGGATCTCGCCATTCTGGAACTTCACGACCTCACCACCGGCGTCGATCGAGGACTGGTCCTCCACCGGCCAACCGAACTTACCCTGCTCGTACTTGTCGTCGCCCCAGGCCTTGAAGATCTCGCCACGCTTGATGATCTTCGCACCGGTGGAGGCCGACCAGTAGATGTTGCCGTGCTCGAACTCGGTGAACGCGCCACCCTTGACCTTTTTCTCTTCACTGGTCGGGAAGCCGAGGTAGCCATTCTCCGGACCGCCGGCCTCGAGGTACTTCTTGCCGATCTGGCCCTCGATCATGTAGACCTTGCCGTCCTTGTCCCGCACGGCCACACCGTTCTGGAACTCCTGGGTGGCTCCGCCGCCGGCAACCTGCTTCGCCGGGCCGACCGGGTAGCCGAAGGCACCGTTCTCCCAGTCGTGCTTGCCCCAGGCGTCGACGATGTCGTTCTTCACCGGCTGGGCACCGGTCTGCGGGGACCAGTAGATGATGCCGTTCTCGAAGCGCTGCAGGAAGCCACCGTTGAGCTTCTGCTCCTCGCCCGTCGGGTAGCCCAACCATTCGGACGGGCCTCCCATGCCGGAGTAGGCGGCACCGATGCGGCCCCAGGTGGCGTAGGCCTTGTCTGCGTCCTTCTTCCAGTAAATACGGCCGTTGCGGAAGTCCTGGACCTTGCCGCCCTTCGCGGCGTCGTACTCGTCGGTGGTGCAGTTACCCAGGTCGTGGTTGCGCGGGCGCTTCTCTGCCTCGGCGATGCGTCCGACTGCCTTGCAGTCCGCACCCTGGTCCTCCTTGGACAGACCGAAGGTCTTCGCGATGTAGGGCCAGGCCTGGGTCATCTCGTACTGCCAGTACGGCCAGTCGTGGGTACCGGACGGACGGTACTTGGCGATGACGTCGACACCCTCGCGCTGCGCGGCGGTGGTGAAGGTCTGGGTGGTCATCCGGGACATCGCCTCGAGACCGAAGGCCGCGGGGTTGGCCGGGTAGCCCGGGATCGCACCCTCACGGTCGTAGGGGCCGGCGTTGCCGTTGCCCGCGGAGACGTAGACGGTCATGTCCTTCAGCTTGCCCACGTGCTGCTTCGGGTCGTTCTCCTGCCAGCGCGGACCGCCGTAGGAGCCCCACATCTTCTGGGCGTCGTAGCCGGCGCCCTCGTTGGTGGCGTAGTTGATCGCCTGCGGGATACCCGGCGAGGTGGTGTCGAGGTAGCCGGAGAACGAGCCGACGAACTGGAACAGCTCGGGGTGGCGGTGCGCCAGGTTGACCGCGGCGGTGCCACCCATCGAGATACCGGTGATCGCCCGCTGCTCGGTGGTCCGCCAACCTTCACGCAGGACAGCCGGGAGCTCCTGGGTGAGGAAGGTCTCCCACTTGTAGGTCTTGCCGGACTCCGGCTGTTCCTCCCAGTCGGTGTAGAAGGAGGAGTTGCCGCCGACGGGCATGATGACGTTGACGTTCTTGTCGGCGTAGAACTGCTGGATGTTGGTCATCAGCGTCCAGCCGGACTCGCGGTCCTCGGCGCGCAGGCCGTCCATCGCCCAGACGGCTGGGAAGTCCCGGTCGGGCTGGTTGTACCAGTCGCGGGCCAGCAGAATCTGAACCAGGACCGGCTCCTCCGGCATGGACGGGGTGTTGATGTAGACGTTGGCCCACCGGTCACCGATCCATTCGACACGGTCGACGTCGACACCCTCGGGCAGACCGGGCAGGTCCTGCTCGGTGACGTTCTGGGGGGTACGCTCCGGGATCTCGTCGGGCTCCAGGTAGCTGGTACCGGAGCCGGGCCCCTGGGCGACGGCCGGGGCCGCCAGTGGCACAGCCAGTGCGAGGGAGAGCGGCACCGCGAGCACGGCGGCGCTGAGTCGCCGCGTTGTGCGGCTGACAGGGGACTTCCCGTTCGGGGTGTTAGCGGCGATTCGCATGGTGGTGACGTTCTTCCTTCGTTGGTTGGTGCTCAACATGCCATGACCGGGAGGCATGCCGTGGCACCGGTCTCGCCGGGGCCAGGCAGCAGGTTCCCCTCCCGCTGCCTGGCCCTAGCCGACATCCGTGGTCCGGCCAGTTGAGTGGTTCATGACGTTGTAGTTGTGTTGTGCACGGTCATTATGGCAGTGATACCTGCGGTGACCGTGGCAACACGCCACAACTATCAAGTTTTACTTAAGAGTTAACGTACTAGGGGACGTCAGAAAGACCGATCCGCGGCGGGACCTGCCGCAGGGTCCCGACAGAAATCAGCCGAGGATCAGCAACCAGATCGCGATGTGGTGCAGCCCGCCGGCGACGATCGTGGCGGCATGGAAGACCTCGTGGAATCCGAACCACCGGTCCGAGGGGTTCGGCAGTTTCAACCCGTAGACCACCGCACCCAGTGAATAGACCACACCGCCGGCGACGATCAGCAGTCCCGGGACCGTGGGGATCGCTTCGACGAAGCCTCCGATCTTCAGCAGAGCCAACCAGCCGAGCGCCAGGTAGACCACCACGTCGACCCACCGCGGGTGACCGATCCAGAACACGTTCAATGCCACGGCGGCGATCGCCAATGCCCAACATGCCGGCAGGATCCACAGTCCCTCCGACCAGCTGTCGAAGGCGAAGACCGCGACCGGCCCGTATGTGCCGGCGATGAACACCGCGATCATCGAGTGATCGGCCCGCCGCCAGGCCTGCACCGTGTTCACGCTGCGCCAGGGTGCCCGGTGGTACAGCGCGGAGACGGTGAACAGGCCGATGAGACACAGGGCGTACAGCGCAGTGATCCACGACAGCGCCGCCGAACCGTGCAGGACGAAGGACGTGATGGTCAGCGCGGTCCCGGTTCCCCCGAAATACCAGGCGGCGTTCTCGTGCAGGCGTCCGCGGAGGTAGGGGCGCTCACCCCGGTCGACGGGGCGTCGTCGCAGCCGAGGACGCTCCGGTGAGGTGGGCTGCCGCTCTCCCGGTCCGGACGATCCTGTCGGTGCAGCCGATGATTCTGCATTCATGTCGGCCAAGTGTAGGCCGCCCTCACCGCCGGTGGGAGAGGTTTCACCAGGGGAAGCACTCCCATCTGCTTCAGGGGCCATCTTCCGTGTCAGGTTTGAGGTGTTCCAGGGTGGTTTGCGCCGCGAGAACCACACTCACGCACCTCAAACCTGACGGGGTTTCGCCTGAGTTGCTCTCACTCCCGCTCCCGGGTGGTGAGAAGGGGTCAGAACCACCCGGGAGCGGGGCTGAGGTGACGAGGGCAGGAACCCGAATGATGCGGGGGCCGAAAGACAGAAAACCCGAGGGGGTGGGACCCTTCTCGGGTCCCACCCCCTCGGGTGGATCGGGCGTCACGCTCGGTCATCCCACGCGGTCGGCCTGCGCTGTCGGCGACTAGCAGGTCACCTTGCCGGCACGGTAGCAGACGTTCAGGGCGTCCAGGATCTTCGGACGTGCCTTCTGCAGCTCTGGGGTCCACAGGGTCCAGTTGTGGACTCCGACGGCCGGGTAGCTCACGTCGACGCGGGCACCGGCGGCACGGGCGGCCAGCTCGAAAGTGGCGGTGGAGCCGCGGGAGACCCACTCCAGGGCGACACCGGCGACACCGCCGGCCGGGTTGGCCATGAAGTCGTCGCGCGGGCCGGGGATACCGCCGGCGGCGGAGATGTACACCGGCATGCCGGTGAGCTTCGGTGCGTTGAGCAGCGGGTCGTTCTGGAAACGGGTCGGGTGCAGCGGGTGGCCCCACATGTCCCAGACGTTCGCGCCCGGGGAACCCTCGTTCATGGCGTACTGCAGGGCCATGTACATACCCGGGTAGGTGGTGTTCAGGTAACCGGACAGCGTGGTCGCCTGCTTGAACTGGTTGCGGTGACGCGAAGCCAGGTTGATGGCGGCGGTACCACCCATCGACAGGCCAACCAGGGCGTTGCGGTTCGGGCTGATGCCGTAGTCACGCTGCAGCTGGTACGGCAGCTCCTGGGTCAGGAAGGTCTCCCAGCGCGGCTTGAACGGACCCTTGGAGCCACCGTAGGGGCCGATCCAGTCAGCGTAGAACTGGGAGGGGCCACCGACCGGCATGATCAGGTTGACGTCGTCGTTGACGAACATCCGGTGGGCGAAGCCCTGCTTGGTCCAGCCGTTCCAGTCCTGGCGGGCACGCAGGCCGTCCAGCAGGTAGATGGCGGCGTCGCTGTTGGAGCGCTTGATCTGCACCTGGATCTTCTGCCCCATCGACGGGGAGTTGAACCAGCAGTTCTGCACGTAGTAGTTGTCGTTACTCCAGGTACAGTTCGGGCCCAGCATGCCCCGATCGTCTGCAGCGGCGCTCGGAGCGGCCACCATGGTGACACCCAGCGCGGTACCGATCGCGACAATGAGGGCAGTGATCTTACGACCCAGGGCCCGAGTACCGGTCGCAGACCGGTGCTTTCCGGAGGCAGTCTTCATGTCTTCCTTTACATGCGTCTCTTGAAACGTGCGTCACCACAGTTTCTCTTGCATCCCCCGCCTCGGTGGCTGGCCCGGTGGTTCGGGCCTGGTTAGGCGGAGGCAAACATCACTCCGGGGACGTTACCAAAAAGTGATCTTGTCTGACAATAAAACGGCGGAACCCACCGGGGCGTTACACCCGAAACGGATTCCGCCGTATCCGGTCCGATCAGACCCGGCCACCGGCATCCCGACCAGGGAAAACTAGGTCAGAGCCGGGATCAGGTACACCGCGACGGCGATCGTGGCGACCCACAGCAGGGCCAGTGCCTGCAGGGTGCGGTCGTTGAGTGCGATCTCGTCCGGCGCACCACCCTCGCCCCGGTCGACGTCCGCGGCGTACCGCAGGATCGCCACGGTGAAGGGCACCATCGAGATCTGGTACCAGACCGCGGCCTGGCCGGGGTGCGCCTGGCTCATGTCGAAGCCCCACAGGGCGTAGAACACGACGACGGCGGTGGCCGCCAACGTCCACACGAAACGGAGGTAGGTCGGGGTGTAGCTCTCCAGGGACTTGCGGATCTTCGCCCCGGACCGCAGCGACAGCTTCAACTCCGCATAGCGCTTACCCGCAGCCATGAACAGCGAACCGAAGGCGGCGATCAGCAGGAACCACTGCGACAGCACAATCCCGGCGGCCACACCACCGGCCATGGTGCGCAGCATGAATCCGCTGGACACCAAGGCGATGTCGATGACCGGCTGGTGCTTCCAGCCGAAGCAGTAGCCCAGCTGCAGCCCGATGTACACCGCGATGACGATCGCCAGGGGCGCACCATTGGTGGCCAGGAAACTCAGCCCCACGGCGGCGACGATCAGCGTCACCGCCATGGCGTAGGCCAGGCCGACCGGGAGCATACCGGCCGCGATCGGACGGAAGCGCTTGGTCGGGTGCTGGCGGTCGGACTCGACGTCCTTGGCATCGTTGACCAGGTAGATCGAGGACGCACCGAGACAGAAGACGATGAAGGCGATGAGGATGTCGGTGATGACCCGACCGTCGAAGAGCAGCTCGCCACCGGCGGCGGCCGGTGCGGCGACCACCAGGACGTTCTTCACCCACTGCTTCGGCCGCAGCGCCTTGATCATCGCGTCCGGCAGGTTCTTCGGCGCCTTGGGGCCGGCACCGTCGGTGTCGGCGGCACCCTCGGCCTCCGCCTGGGCGTAGGTCCGGTCCTCCCACTGCGCGGGCTCCTCGAGACCGGACGTGTGCGGCTCGGAACCGATGAACACCGGACGCTCATTGGTGTCCTGGGTCTCCGCCGGGTCGAACTCCGGGTCTGCCCCTGGTCGGGTCATCGGACGCTCTCCTTCACTGTTTCGGTGGGGGCCACAACGCGACCGGCCGCACGGTGCATGGCCTGCTCGGTGGCGACGCCGAGGGCGACCCCGGCGACCACATCGGTGGGGTAGTGTACCCCGAGAATGAGGCGGGAAAGCATCATCACCGGAATACCCGCCATGGGCAGGGGGTTTCCGACGACCCGGCTGGTGGACACCAGCGCCGCAGCCGTCGAGGTGGAATGCGAGGACGGGAAACTCAGCTTCGAGGGGGTGGCGACCCCGACGCGGATCCGTGGGTCGTGCGGACGCTTCCGTCGGACGACCCGCTTGAGCACCACCGAAGCGGCGTGGGCGGTGAACGCCGAGACGCCCACCTCCAGCCACCGGTTGCGCTGCTCCGGACGCGTCGCCGACAGTGCGGCACCAGCGGCGGACAGGGCGAACCAGCCGAGGGCGTGCTCACCGAAGTGGCTGAGCCCGCGGGCGGTCGCCTGCACGGTGTTGTTCCTGGAGCCGTCAGCGCCGCCGCCCTGCGGCAACAGGGCGTCCTGCAGGCCGACGAGAATCCCGGCCTCGCACTCACTCATCGGAGTCACTCTCCGGGCTCACCGTGTCCGGCTCGAAGATCTTCGACCAGGCGTCCACGCTGGTCAGCTCAGGGTGCGCGACGCGGTAGCGCTGGCGCATCTCGTCGAAGCGGGCCATCACGTCCTTCTGCAGGCGGGCGGACTCCTTCGCCAGCTCCAGCGCCTTGTCCCGGTCCCGCTTGCGATACACCACGCCACGGCCGTCGGCGGTGGTCACGGTGACCCCGTCGAGCCGGCCCAGGGAGAACCAACGGGCCTCGATGGGCGGCAGGTTGACCTGCGGCACATCGTGGAAGTGCGGGTCGGCCGACCGCAGGTTGTTGGCCACCACCTTCGCAAGACGACTGATCTTGGTCCAGGGCTTCACCGGGATGTCGGTCAGCTTCGCGGGGCCACCGGCCGGGGCGGGAAGCTCTGCGGCCGACGGAACGACCACGGCGTCCGGGTAGGTCTTGCGCAGCGCGTTGATCCGCGGCAGGGCGGTCTCCAGGATCTCGAAGAGCTGGTCCGGGCCGGCCAGGAAGTCCTTCATCGCCTCGTTCTGGATGGCGACGGTGGAGTACTCCAGGCACATCAGATGCTTGGCGGTGGCCTTGGTCATCGAGGTGATGATGCCGTTGGGGCTGCCCTCGTGCTGCAGTGCGGCGACGATCAGCCGGTTGCGCAGGTGGAAGTAAGCCTGCCAGTCGATGGCGTCGTCCTTGTCGGACCAGGCCATGTGCCAGATGGCGATGCCCGGCCAGGAGGCGGTCGGGAAGCCGTGGTCGCGGGCGCGGAGACCGAACTCGCCGTCGTCCCACTTGATGAACAGCGGCAGCGGCTGGCCGAC
>DHCFJ07801__coassemble_1741_pt1 | contig 26056 bp, 15 predicted proteins | sample DHCFJ07801__metabat2_low_PE_008 | metagenome-assembled genome bin DHCFJ07801
CTGAGCCGGAGCCTGCACCTGCGCCGAACCCCCGTGGTTCAGCTGTATCAACCCCGGCGTCAAACCTGGTAACGGCCCCAGCGCCGGCGTCGCCGCGTCCGACGGCAAATACCCGCCGCACCGGGCCGGACTCCGGTGAACAACTCACCGGGTGGCGCGCCCGGAAGGCGAAGTTCGATGCCCGCCAGCAGAACAACACGGCACCGTCCGGCGCAGCGTCCGGTGGTTTCGGTGGTGTACCCCTGCCGGAGGAGCCGGACGAACCCTGGGACGACGGGTCTCCGTCCGCCCCGCCGCCGGACCCCGAAGCGACGCGCCAGGCAGAGATGGCGGAGGCCGAGGAAGCCATGCGGGAACGCGATAATCCCGAGGCAACCAACCTCGACCACCGCAATGCCCTCGAGATCGCCGGTGAGCTTCTCGAGCAGCATCTCGGTGCCGAGCGAACCAGGTGACCGCCTGATCGCAGCGCCGTAACCGGTAGACTGTGGCACCGACGAACAAGCACGACAGCAACCGACAGCAACCGACAGCGACAGTCCCGACTGTCACCGTGAAAGGACCCGACACAATGAGCCAGCCCGACATGAACGCGATCATGGCCCAGGCCCAGAAGATGCAGCAGGAGCTGCAGGAGGCGCAGGCCGAGATCATGGCCTCCACCGTCGAGGGCACCGCAGGCAACGGCCTGGTCAAGGTCGCCCTGCGTGGCTCCGGCGAGGTCGAGAGTCTCACCATCGACCCGTCCGTCGTTGACCCGGAGGACGTCGAGACCCTGCAGGACCTCATCATCGGCGCTTACCAGGACGCCGGCGACAACCTCAAGAAGCTCTCCGCCGAGCGCATGGGGCCGCTGTCCCAGGGCCTCGACGGCCTCGGCTTCTAGCGGTACAGAGGTACCGTCACGTGTTCGAGGGACCCCTCCAGGACGTCATCGACGAGTTCTCCCGACTCCCCGGGGTGGGCCCGAAGAGCGCCCAACGTATCGCCTTCCACCTGCTCCAGTCCGAACCCGAGGAACTGGAACGGCTCAGCGGTGCGCTGACCCGACTGCAGTCCGGTGTGCGATTCTGCCGGATCTGCCACAACGTCTCCTCCGAGGACGTCTGCCGGATCTGTGCCGACTCCTCCCGCGACGCCACCCTGGTGTGCGTCGTCGAGGAGTCCAAGGACATCCAGGTCATCGAGCGCACCGGCGAGTACGCCGGTCGTTACCACGTTCTCGGCGGCGCTCTGGACCCGCTCAACGGCATTGGTCCGAAGGAACTCAACGTCACCGGGCTGGTGCAACGCATCGGCGGCCGGGTCGACGACGTCCCCACCGCCGACGGTGAACTCACCGACCCGCCCGAGGTCAGTGAGGTCATCATCGCCACCGACCCGAATACCGAGGGCGAGGCCACCGCCGCCTACCTCGGACGCCTGCTCAAGGAGTTCCCCGGACTGACCGTTTCCCGGTTGGCATCGGGCATCCCCATGGGTGGCGACCTGGAGTTCGTCGACGAACTCACGCTGTCCCGCGCTTTCGAGGGGCGCACCACCATCAGCTGATTCTGGCTCCGCGGCGCCGGCTACTGTCGTAGCCTGGGGTCATGAACAGTAGAAACGCCACAGTCGGCGACTCTGATGGCACGTCCTCCGCATCCGTCACGTCACTGCGCGGGCGACCGGCGCTGTGGGCCACCGTCTTCGGTGCGGCAGGCGTCCTGCACGTGGTGAGGCCCCAGTTCTTCGACTCCCTGGTCCCGCAGGAGCTGCCGGGTGGGCAGCGTGTGTGGACGTTGGGCAGTGGAGTCGTCGAACTCGGACTCTCAGCGGCGATCCTGAACCCGGCGACCCGTCGAAAGATCGGACGTCCGGCCGCCCTGTTCCTGGTGGGAGTGCTTCCCGGCAACGTGAAGATGGCGCTGGACTGGCAGCGCAGCAAGAAAATGTCTCCGGTGATGAAGGTCGGCGCCTGGGTGCGGGTCGTGGCACAGGTGCCGATGATCGTCTCGGCGAGCCGCATCCGCTGACCCAGGGCAGGGGAAGATAGTGAACGACCCGAACTGGGCATGAATCCGCTGAACCGGAGGATTCGCCGGAACAACGGCCAGTTCGGGTTGTAGCTGCGAAGGGAGGGATGGGGTGAGCAATTCCAGGGGTTTACTGCACTTCTGCTGCAAAACCGGTGTGCGGCAAGAGACTTGGGGATAGAAACCAAACTATCCACTATTCATCACCAGTAAGGGGCACCCCTCACATGTCTACCGGTAACTCTCCAGCCACCTCCGCATCTCCCGCCTCCTCCTCTGCACTACGCGCACAACCCACCCGCCGTCGCTTCCTCACCAGCACCGCCACCGCCGCGGCAATCACGGCCGTCGGCATCGTCGCCGGCCAGGCGGGCTCGCGTCCCACCGCGAACGCCCAGTCCTCCGACGGTCCGCTCGGATCGTCAGGCACGGCACCGGCACCGAACGACCCCGCGATCGCCAACCTCCCGACCGTGACCGAAGACCACCAGGTCATCGTCATCGGCTCCGGCTTCGGTGGGGGAGTCGCCGCGCTCCGCCTGGCGGGGGCCGGAGTGGAGGTCACCGTCCTGGAGCGCGGTCGTCGCTGGGAGACCGGCTCGAACGCCACGACCTTCCCCAGTCCCACCAACCCGGACAAGCGGATGCTCTGGCACCGCTCCGCCCCGCAGCTCTTCGGCAGGAACATCGCCGTCGACCCTTACGTCGGCATCATCGAAGCAGTTTCCTCGCCCACCATGACCGCGCTGTGTCCCACCGGCGTCGGCGGCGGATCCCTTGTCTACCAGGGGATGTCGCTGCAGTCGTCGAAGGAGGTATTCAATGCGACGTTCCCTGCCGGGCTCGACTGGGACCACATGGACCGCGTCCACTACCCGCGGGTCGCCGACACCCTCGGTCTCGAGGTCTGCCCCGACGACATCCTCAACCACCTCAACTACAAGGTCGCCAGGGTCTTCGCCCAGCGCTGCCGGGACGCCGGGCTGACCCCGGAGAAGATCCCCATGCCGATCGACTGGGACTACGCCCGCCGTGAACTACGCGGTGAGATGACCCCGTCCTACACCGGCGGCTCAGGGGCGATGGGCGTCAATAACGGCGGCAAGCACTCCGTCGACGTCACCTACATCGCCCAGGCCGAGGCCACGGGCAATGCCACGGTGCGCACCCATACCGAAGTCACCGACGTGCAGCGTCAGGACGACGGCACCTGGCTGGTCCATGCCCTGCACACCGACGATGCCGGACGCCCGCAGCGACGCCTCGCGCTCACCGCCGGCTCGGTGGTCATGGCCGCCGGTAGCGTGAACACCACCCGGCTGCTGCTGCGGGCCAAGCACACCGGTACGGTGCCCGGCCTGCCGGACACCCTGGGGCCGGGCTGGGGCAGCAACGGCGACCGGATCTACGTCTGGAGCGACCCGACCGCGAACTTCGGCAAGGTGCAGGGCGGCCCGGTGGTTTACGGCACCAAGCAGTGGGACGATCCGGACCATGCCCATACGATCATCCAGGCCTCCATCCCCGGTTTCGGTATCGACGCCATGTCCACCATGATGGTCGGCTTCGGGGGCAGCTCCACCCGTGGTTCCTTCCGGTGGAACAGCAGTACCACGACCGCTGACCTGCACTGGCCGGCCGGCAGGGACCGGGAACTGATCGAGAATCACATCCGTCCGACGGCGGACAAGATCATCTCCGCAGGTGGGGCGCCTGGCATGCTCACCGACACCATGACATGGTGAACTCCACCTGGCATGCCCTCGGCGGTGCGCGCATGGGGACGGTCTGTGACCTGGAGGGGCGGGTCACCGGACAGGAGGGGCTCTAAGTCCTCGACGGTGCGCTGATCCCGGGGACAACGGCAGGATGCAATCCGTCGATGACGATCGCCGCTGTCGCCGAGCGTGCGATGGACGCCGTGGCCCCGGAGATCGCCGCGCGGAGGTATGTGACGCACCGATAGTTTTCCGGGGGGTAAGGCCATCAATTGATCGGTATGTGGTTAAACATGTCCCGATACAGTGACGCGGGACACAGCAATCGGCCTTCGGCGACACGCGGTCCCTGGCGCGGGGGTAGGAAAAGGGCCGCGGTTGAACGGTGGACAAAACATTCGTTGACCTACACGAAGTGCCGCCCTGACGGTGGGGTGGCGACGGTGCCCCGGGGGTGACACACATATATGGACAGAACACCGCCGCGCCGCGGTTTCAGCCGTGCTTCCTAGTGTCGAGTGTCTATTCGAGCGAACCATGCCGGTACATCCCGGGGGTCATCCGGTGAGGAACCCCCGGGAATCAGCATGCGAAGTTGCGAATCGCCCCGTCCCCCTTTCAACCGAAGGAGCCCGATGCCGTCCACCATCCTCGTGGCCAACCGTGGCGAAATTGCCGCGCGAGTCGTCCGAACCGCCCGTGACCTGGGCCTGCGTTCCGTCGCCGTGTACTCCGAGCAGGACATCGATTCCCCCGCTGTCGCACTCGCGGACGACGCCTACTCGCTGGAGGGCTCAACCCTGCAGCAGACCTACCTCGACGCCGCCAAGATCATCGACGTTGCCCAGCGTGCCGGCGCCGACGCCATCCACCCCGGATACGGCTTCCTCTCCGAGGTCCCCGAGGCTGCCCAGGCCATCGCCGACGCCGGCCTGACCTGGATCGGCCCCTCGGCCGACACCATCCGCCAGCTCGGCGACAAGATCAGCGCTCGCCGCACCGCCCTGGCCGCCGGTGTCTCCCCGGTCCCCGGCACCACCGACCCGGTCCAGTCCATGGACGAGGTCGAGGACTTCGTCGAGGCCCACGGCTACCCGATCGTGCTGAAGCGCTCCGACGGAGGCGGCGGCCGCGGTATCGAGGTCATCCGCACCGAGGAGGACCTCAAGGCCTTCGGTGCCGGTCACGCCATGGCCGGCGGTGACCTGGACAAGTTCTTCATGGAACGGTTCATCATCTCCGGACGCCACATCGAGACCCAGTGCATGCGTGACTCCCACGGCAACTTCGACGTGGTCACCACCCGTGACTGCTCGGTGCAGCGTCGGCACCAGAAGGTCATCGAGGAAGCCCCCGCCCCCTACCTGCCCGAGGGTGCCGAAGAGACCCTGCAGACCTGGTCCAAGGCACTGTTCGACTACACCGAGTACGTCGGCCTGGGAACCTGCGAGTTCATGCTCACCGAGGAAGGTGAGCTGTTCTTCCTCGAGGTCAACCCCCGCCTGCAGGTCGAGCACACCGTCTCGGAGGAGGTCACCGGACTGGACCTCGTCGAGGCACAGCTGACCATCGCCGACGGCGGCACCATCCCCGAGGTCCCCGAGGTCCGCGGCCACTCCATCGAGTTGCGCATCACCTCCGAAGACCCCGCGAAGGACCTGGCGCCCACCGCCGGCAAGATCAAGTCCCTCGAATGGCCCGCCGGCCACGGTGTGCGCATCGAAACCGGTGTCCGCCTCGGCGACAAGGTCTCCCCGGAGTTCGACTCGATGATCGCCAAGCTCATCGTCACCGGCCCGACCCGTGAGCGGGCCATCGCCCGTGCCCGTCGCGCCCTCGGCGAGCTCGACATCCAGGGCATCGCCACCTCCACCCCGGTGCTGGACCTGATCATGGCCCACCCGGACTTCAATGGCACCAACAACTTCGGTGACCTGCGCGTGCGTACCCGCTGGCTGGAGACCGAGTTCCTCCCCCGGGTCGACCTGGAGAACCTGGGCCAGCCGGGTGCCGGTGACGAGGACGCTGAAGGTGGGATCGCCGCAGCACTGCGTACCTTCACCGCCCAGATCGACGGACGCCGCCACCGCATCACCCTGCCGGAGTCCTTCGCCGGCCTCGGCGCGATCTTCAGCTCCGGCATCGGAGCCCTCGGCGACGCCGGCCAGGAGCTCGGCAACCGCGCCGGTGCCGCGGTGCGCCGCAGCCAGCCGCGTCGTGGCTCCCGCCGCCGCGGTGGCAACGGTGACGGCGGTGCCGCCCCGGTCGGGGACGCCCTGACCGCCGACGGTGCCCTGAAGTCCCCGATGCAGGCCATCGTCGTGCGCATGGGTTGCGAGCCCGGCCAGCAGGTCAACGAGGGCGACGTCGTCATCGTCCTGGAGGCGATGAAGATGGAGAAGTACATCCACGCCCCCGCCTCCGGCACCATCGCCTCGATCGACGTCACCGTCGGCCAGAATGTCAACGGCGGCGACGACCTGCTGCACATCGATGCTTCCGACAGCGCGGACAGCGCCGACAACGACACCACCGACACCACCGAGGAGGCCGAGAAGTGACCACCGCCGAGCGCAACACCGTCGACTACGACGCCCTCGCCGCCGCCGCGGACGAGAAGGCCAAGAAGTTCCAGCACGCCAAGGGTAAGCTGACCGCCCGTGAGCGCATCGAGCTGCTCTGCGACGAAGGCTCCTTCGTCGAGCACGGCCGGTTCTTCGGCGGCGACCCCGCCGCCGGCTTCCTCGGCTCGGCCGTCGCCACCGGCTTCGGCACCATCGACGGACGCACCGTCGCCATCTACTCCCAGGACTTCTCCATCCGGGGCGGCACCCTGGGCAAGGTCGAGGGCCAGAAGATCACCGACCTCATCGACCGTGCCATCGCCGAGCGCGTGCCGTGCTTCGCCCTGCTCGACTCCGGCGGAGCCCGCATCCAGGAGGGTGTCGGCGGCCTGTCGATGTACGGCCGCATCTTCCGCAAGTCCTGCGAGGCCTCCGGCTTCATCCCGCAGATCTCCCTGATCCTCGGCCCCTGTGCCGGCGGCGCGGTGTACTCCCCGGCGATGACGGACTTCGTCATCATGCCGAAGGAGAACTCCCACATGTTCGTCACCGGCCCGGACGTGGTCAAGGCCGTCACCGGTGAGGAGATCAGCCTCGACGACCTCGGTGGTGCCGAGATGCACAACAGTGTCTCCGGTGTCGCCCACTACCTCGCCGAAGACGAGGAGGATGCGATCGACTACGCCCGCACCCTGCTCAACTACCTGCCGCAGAACTGCAACGAGCCCACCCCGTCCTACGACTACCTCGCCACCGAAGAGGACGCCGAGGCCGCCCGCGGTGTCGGTGACATCGTCCCGGCCGACAACCGTATGCCCTACGACGTCGTCGAGGTCATCGAGGCGATCGTCGACCACGGCGAGTTCGTCGAGGTCCAGGAGCACTGGGCCAAGTCCATCGTCATCGGCTTCGCCTGCATCGAGGGCAAGCCGGTCGGCATCGTCGCCGACCAGCCGATGCACAACGCCGGAACCCTGGACGTCGAGGCGTCCGAGAAGACCGCCCGCTTCGTGCGCTGCTGCGACGCCTTCGGCCTGCCGGTAGTCACCCTGGTCGACGTGCCCGGCTACCTGCCGGGTGCCGAGCAGGAGCGCGCCGGCATCATCCGCCGTGGCGCGAAGGTCATCTACGCCTACGGCAACTGCACCGTCCCGGTGGTCACCATGATCACCCGCAAGTCCTACGGCGGTGCCTACATCGTCATGGGCTCCAAGGGCATCGGCGCCGACTTCGCCTTCGCCTGGCCCGCCGCCGAGATCGCCGTGATGGGTGCCGAGGGTGCCGTCCAGATCCTGCGCCGCCGCGACATCGCCGCCGTTCCCGAGGAGGAGCGCGCCGACTACACCAAGCAACTCGCCGACGAGTACGCCGCCGAGAACATCAACCCGAACTTCTCCGTGGAGTCCGGCGAGATCGACCGCATCGTCCTGCCTGCAGAGACCCGCGAGACCATCGCCGCCGCCCTGCGCTCGCTGAGCACCAAGGACCGCGACCGCCGCCACTTCAAGTTCCACTCCAACGGGCCCCTGTGACCGGGTCAGTACCCAGCACAGCCACAGAGAAAAAGGACATCATGACTGACTCACACTCCAGTTTCCTCGCCCGACTGGCCGGCGACGACAACGAGGGCATCGCCCTGCTTTTCGGCGGTCAGGCCACCCCGTGGCGCGCCGCGGCCGCCCAGGTCGCCGAGGACCCGACCCTCGCCGCCGAACTCCGTGACCTGATCAGTGCGTCGGACGCACTTCTGGCACCGGTCGCCGCCTCCGTCACCGCCGCGTCCGCCGGCCCGGTCACCCTTGAGCGCCTCGCCGACACCGCCGCCACCGGCCCGGTGTCCGCCGCCCTGTCGGTGCCCGGCATCACCGCCGTCCAGTTTGCCCAGGTCTCCGCGCTGCGCAGCGCCGGCTTCGATGCCGCTGCCGCCGTCGCCGCCGGCCGTGCCGTCGCCCTGGGCCACTCCCAGGGTGCGCTCGGTGCCGCCCTGGTCAGCAACGGCGCCGACAGTGCCGCACGCATCTTCACCACCGCCCGCCTCATCGGCGCCGCAGCTGCCCGCGTGACCCGCGCCCAGGGCTTCGCCGTCGACGAGACCACCCCGATGCTCTCGGTGCGTGGCCTGCAGCGCGACCACCTCGACGCCCTCATCGCCGAGACCGGCGTGAACGTCGAGGTCGCCATCCGCAACGGCCACCGCCGCTTCATCCTCTCCGGCACCCCGGAGGACCTGGGTGTCGTCGAGCAGACCGTCCTGCAGCTGGGGGAGAAGGACGCCGCCGAGCTCGCCGCGAAGACCCGCGGCGGTGCACCGCTGGCACCGGCCACCGAGTACCTCGAGGTCACCGTCCCCTTCCACCACACCTCCATGGAGCCCGCGGTCGCCCAGACCGTCGCATGGGCCGAGGCCTGTGGTCTGAACACCGACGGAGCCGCCGAGAAGCTTGCCCGTGCGGTGCTCACCGACCATGTCGACTGGGTTGACCAGATCACCGAGGCCCGCGCCACCGGTGCCACCTGGTTCCTGGACCTGGGCCCCGGCGAGGTCGTGTCCCGCCTGTCCGCCGACCTCATCGAGGGCTCCGGTGCCGGCATCGTCTCCCTCGGCTCCCTGGAGCAGATCGACGAGCTCGCCGCACCGGGGTCGAACGACCCGGGCCCGGCCCGCACCGTCGACTGGTCCAGCTTCGCCCCGCGTCTGCTCGACCTGCCGACCGGCCCGTCGGTGGAGACCAAGTTCTCCCGCCTGACCGGACGGTCCCCCGTCCTGCTCGCCGGCATGACCCCGACCACCGTGGACCCGGAGATCGTCGCCGCCGCCGCCAACGCCGGCTACTGGGCCGAGATGGCCGGTGGTGGCCAGGTCACCGCCGAGGTCTTCGACGCCAACCTCACCAAGCTCAAGGGTCTGCTCGATCCGGGCCGTGCGGTGCAGTTCAACGCCATGTTCATGGACCGCTACCTGTGGAACCTCCACTTCGGCGGCCAGCGCGTGGTCTCCAAGGCCCGCGAGTCCGGTGCCCCGCTGGACGGTGTCGTCATCTCCGCCGGCATCCCCGAGCCGGACGAGGCACCCGAGGTCATCGGCGCCCTGCGCGACTCCGGTTTCTCCTACATCGCCCTGAAGCCGGGCACGGTCAACCAGATCCGTTCCGGCCTGGCCATCGCCCGCCAGATTCAGGACACCGGTGCCTCCATCATCCTGCAGGTCGAGGACGGCCACGCCGGTGGCCACCACTCCTGGGAGAACCTGGACGACCTGCTGACCGCCACCTACGCCGAGATCCGTCGCCAGCCGAATGTCGTGCTGACCGTCGGTGGTGGCATCGGTGCGCCCGAGCGTGCCGCCGACTACCTCTCCGGTGACTGGTCGGTCGCCCTCGGCCTGCCTTCCATGCCGGTCGACGGTGTGCTGGTCGGTACCGCGGCAATGACCGCGAAGGAGGCCAAGACCACCGACGAGATCAAGCAGCTGCTGGTCGACACCCCCGGTGTCGCCGACGCCTCCGGCGTGGCCCACACCGCCCCCAACGGCGGCTGGATCGCCCCGGGTGAGTCCGCCGGTGGCGCGACCTCCGGCCTGTCCCACCTGCGCGCCGACATCCACGAGATCGACAACTCCGCGGCCAAGTGCATGCGCCTGATCCAGGAGGTCGGGGGTTCCCTCGAGGCCGTCAACGCCCGCCGTGACGAGATCATCGAGGCGATGAACAAGACCGCCAAGCCCTACTTCGGTGAGCTGGAGCAGATGACCTACGCCCAGGTCGTCCGCCGCTTCGCCGAGCTGAGCTTCCCGTGGGCCGACCCGTCCTGGCTGAAGCGTTTCCAGGAGCTGCTGCAGCGCGTCGAGGCCCGGCTGGCCGTCGCCGAGCACGGCCCGGTGGAGACACTCTTCCCGACCGTCGACTCTGCCGAGGACCCCGAGGCCGCCGTGGCGACCCTGGTCGGGGCCTACCCGTCCGCCGAGGTCGACACCCTGACCCCGCTGGACGCCGCCTGGTTCATCGCCCTGTGCCGCAAGTACCCCAAGCCGATGGGCTTCGTCCCCGCCATCGACGAGGACCTGCTCGCCTGGTGGGGCAAGGACTGCCTCTGGCAGGCCCAGGACGACCGCTACACCGCCGACCAGGTGCGCATCATCCCCGGTCCGGTGTCCGTCTCCGGCATCACCACCGTCAATGAGCCGGTCGCCGACCTGCTCGGCCGCTTCGAGGCCGCCTGCCGCGACCGTGTCGCCAGTTCCAGCTCCGCCAGCGACGGTAAGGCCACCGGCCGTCACGCCATCCAGGAGTGGTCGGACAGCAACGCCGCGTCCACCCCCACGAAGGCCGTGGCGCGTCTGGCCGATGCGACCGACATCACCGCCTACCTGCAGGCCGTGCCCTACATCTCCTGGACCGGGCACCTGATGGACAACCCGGCCCACGTCATCGACGCCGACAGCTACGAGCTGGTCGTCACCAACGACGGTTCCGACGGCAACCCCGTCACCGTCACCGTCGACCTGCACCTCGACACCCTGTGGGACAACACCGCCGCCGGTTCCGGCGACTCCCAGGTCCACGCCGTGCGCCGTCTGCCGGTGCCGCTGATCCTCGACGACTCGATCTCCACCGGCGCCCTGCCGGTCGTCGACGAGTCCCGCCTGCCGGACACCATGTACGGCCTGCTCGCCGGTACCGCCGGTGTCGGCAATGTCTCGGTCACCGGCGACGACATCACCGGCATGCCCACCAAGATCGAGGGCTCCGAGACTGATGCTGATGGGGCGGCACCCTTCGGCCGGTTCTCCTACACCTACACCCTCACCGACACCCTCGGTGCCGAGCACGCCGCCGTCACCGGCGACGGCCTCGGTGACCTGGCCAGCGCCGGTGGCGGCGCCCACCGCGCCACCATCGTTCCGGACGCCCTGCTGGGCACCTGCTGGCCGGCCATCTACGCCGCCCTGGGATCGGCCATGGTCAACGACTACCCCGTGATCGAGGGCCTGCTCAACGCCGTGCACCTCGACCATAGTGCCGCCCTCGAGGTCCCGGCCGAGGACATCGCCACCGGCGAGATCACCATCACCAGCTGGGCCGCCGGCATCCAGGAGTCCTCCTCCGGACGCGTCGTCACCGTGCACCACGAGATGCACGATGCCGATGGTGTCTACCTCGGTGTGCAGACCGAGCGCTTCGCCATCCGTGGCCGCGCCTTCGGCACCACCCCGCCGGCCGAGCCGGCCATCGCCGGTGGCATCGCCGCGGCGTCCAACGGTGGCATCACCGACACCCCGCGCTCCACGCTGCTGCGTACCCACGTGCATGCACCGCACGAGATGACCCCGTTCGCCTGGGTCTCCGGTGACTTCAACCCGATCCACACGTCGCATGTCGCTGCACGTGTCGCCGGGCTGCAGGCTCCGCTGGTGCACGGCATGTGGCTCTCGGCCACCGCCCAGCACGCCGCCTCCGCAGCCGGCTCCGGCCACCAGATCCTCGGCTGGACCTACCGCATGTTCGGCCTGGTGCAGCTCGACGACCTGGTGGACATCCAGGTCGAGCGCGTCGGCCGTGTCGCCGGTGGCGGACTGCTGCTGGAGGTGACCTGCCGCGTCAACGACGAGCTGGTCTCCCAGGGCACCGCGGTCACAGCCGCCCCGACCACTGCCTACGTCTACCCGGGCCAGGGCATCCAGGCCAAGGGCATGGGCCTCGACGAGCGCGCGGCCTCCAAGGCCACCGCCGCCGTCTGGGAGCGGGCCGACGCCCACACCCGTGCCGCCCTGGACTTCTCCATCCTCACCGTGGTCCGGGACAACCCGACCTCGCTGACCGCCAACGGCGTCACCTACCACCACCCGGACGGTGTGCTGTACCTGACCCAGTTCACCCAGGTCGCCCTGGCCACCCTGGCCCTGGCGCAGACCGCCCGCCTGCGTGAGGCCGACGCCCTGGTCGCCGACGCCTACTACGCCGGCCACTCCCTCGGTGAGTACACCGCCCTGTCGGCCTACGCCGGCACGATCGAGCTGGAGACCGTGCTGGAGGTCGTCTTCCACCGCGGCTCCACCATGCACCACCTTATCCCGCGTGATGAGCAGGGTCGCTCCGACTACCGGATGGGTGCACTGCGCCCCAACCAGTTCGGTGTCGACGACGAGCACGTCGTGGAGTACGTCAACTCCATCGCCGAGGCCTCCGGTGAGTTCCTCGAGATCGTGAACTTCAACCTCGCCGGCGAGCAGTACTCCGTCGCCGGTACCGTCGCCGGCCTGGCCGCCCTCGAGAAGGACGCCAAGAAGCGCACCGCCGAGGCCGGCGGCAAGGGCTCCTTCATGATGGTCCCGGGTATCGACGTGCCCTTCCACTCCCGCGTGCTGCACCCGGGTGTGCCGGACTTCCGCGAGAAGCTGGACGGACTGCTGCCCGCGCGGATCAACTACGAGATCCTCGTCGGACGCTACATCCCGAACCTGGTCGCCCGCCCCTTCGAGCTGACACCTGAGTTCGTCGAGTCCATCCTCGAGATCGTTCCCTCGGAGCCGGCCCAGAGCCTGCTCGACAGGTGGGACGACCGTACCAACGACGAGGCCGGACGCGCCGAGGTCGCCCGCACCCTGTTCATCGAGCTGCTGTGCTGGCAGTTCGCCTCCCCGGTCCGCTGGATCGAGACCCAGGACCTGCTCCTGGCCACCGACCGCCTCGACGTCGAGGAGCTCATCGAGGTCGGCCTCGGTGCCTCACCGACGCTGGCGAACCTGGCGACCAAGACCCTCAAGCTGCCGCGCTTCACCGGTGCTGACGTCGCCGTGCGCAACGTCCAGCGCGACGAGAAGCTGGTGTACCACACCGACGTGCAGACCATCGAGGCTCCGGTCGTCGAGAGCACCGGCAGTGCTGCCCCCGAGGCAGGCTCGGTGCCCACCGGCGACGCCGCCGCGTCCGCCCACCCGGACGCCTCCGCACCGTCCTCCTCGGTGCCGGAGCCGGTCGTCACCCCGATCAACGAGGTGTCCGCGGCACCCGCCGCCGTCGCCCCGGCCGGTTCGGTCGAGCGTCCTGCCGACCTGCCCTACAAGGCCTCCGACGCCATCAAGACGCTGCTGGCCTACGCCAACAAGCTGCGTCCGGAGCAGATCGGTGGTGCCGACACCACCGGCACGCTGACCAACGGTGTCTCCTCGCGGCTGAACCAGCTGCTCATGGACATCTCCGCCGAGCTGGGCCTGTCCAGCGTGGAAGGTGCCGCCGAAGCCGACGTCACCACCCTGTCGGCCACCGTCGACGCCGCCGCCCACAACTACGCCGCCTTCGGGCCGGTGCTGGGCGAGGCCGTCAAGGACCGCCTGCGCAAGCTCTTCGGTGCCGCCGGTGCCAAGGCCAGCGCCATCGCCGACCGTGTCACCGGCACCTGGGAGCTCGGCCCCGGCTGGGTCGACCACGCCACCGCGCAGATCCTGCTCGGTTCCCGCGACGGTGCCTCCGCCCGCGGCGGCGACCTGTCCACCCTGCCGACCGCCGCCACCTCGATGAACGACGTCAACGCGATCATCGACGAGGCCGTCACCCAGGCCGGTGCCGCCCACGGCATCCCGGTCGCCAAGCCCGCCGCCGGCGGCTCCGGCGGCGGCGCGGTGGACTCCGCCGCCCTCGACGCCCTGGCCTCCGAGGTCACCGGCGAGGAGGGTGTGCTGGCCAGCCTGGCCCGCCACCTGCTCCACGACCTCAACCTCGACGTCCCGGAGTCGGCTGTGCTGTCCGACCCGGAGGCCGAGGAGACCGCCGCGATCCTGCAGTCGGTCAGTGAGGAGCTCGGCCCGAACTGGCCGAAGCTGGTGACCCCCACCTTCGACGCCCGCCGCGCGGTGCTCGTCGACGACCGCTGGGCCACCGCCCGTGAGGACATCGCCCGCCTGGCCGCCGGCGACGAGGTCGCCGAGACCGCGTCCTTCCGCGGCACCGGTGAGACCGTCGCCAAGCACGCCGAGTTCCAGGCAGGACGCGCTGACGCAGCCGGGGACACCTCCCTCGCGGAGCGCTTCCGCAGCATCGCCGCAGACGCACGCTCCACCGAGACCGGCACCTTCGCCGGCCAGGTGGCCGTGGTCACCGGTGTGACCCCGGCATCCATCGCCGGCGGAGTCGTCGGTGACCTGCTGGCCCAGGGGGCGACCGTGGTCATGACCGCCTCCCGGATCAGCCCGTCCCGCCTGGCCTACGTCAAGCAGCTCTACCGCGAGCGTGCGGCCGCTGAGGCGAAGATCTGGCTGGTGCCGGCGAACCTGTCGTCCTACCGCGACATCGACGCCCTGGTCGACTGGATCGGCAACGAGCAGACCGAGACCGTCGGCTCCGACCAGAAGCTGATCAAGCCCGCCCTGGTGCCCGACCTCTTCCTGCCGTTCGCCGCCCCGAGCGTCTCCGGCACCGTCGAGGACGCCGGCGGAAACGCCGAGACCCAGGCCCGCCTGCTGCTGTGGAGCGTGGAGCGGTCCTTCACCGCCCTATCCCGCATCGGCCATGAGGCCAACCTGGCCCACCGCCTGCACGTCGTGCTGCCCGGCTCCCCGAACCGCGGCACCTTCGGTGGCGACGGTGCCTACGGTGAGACCAAGGCCGCCTTCGACGCCATCTGCAACAAGTGGTCCAACGAGCCCTGGGGTGAGCGCGTCACCATCGCCCACCCGCGGATTGGCTGGGTCGCCGGTACCGGGCTGATGGGCGGCAACGACCCGCTGGTCGACGCCGCCGTCGAGGCAGGCGTCCGCGTGTGGACCCCGGCCGACATCTCCGGTGAGCTGGTCCGCCTGTGCAGCTCCGAGATTCGCGCCGCTGCGGCCGTCGGCCCGGTCGACGCCGACCTCACCGGTGGTCTGGACAAGATCAACCTCACCGAGCTGCGCGAGCAGGCCATCGCCGACGGCGCCTTCGAGCAGGTCGCTGCGTCCGACGCTGCCGACGGTGCCGGTGCGGCCGCCGCCCCGGTGACCGTCAACGCGCTGCCCTCCCCGGTGCGTGCCGTCCAGCCGACCGGCGCCGACTTCGGTGCTGCTGCCGGTGCTGCTGCTGATGCCGCCAACGCTGGCTGGGGCGAGGTCACCCAGGACCTCGACGACATGATCGTCGTCGTCGGTCTCGGTGAGATCAGCGCCTGGGGTTCCGGACGCACCCGCTTCGAGGCCGAGTACGGCATCCAGGCCGACGGTTCCGTCGACCTGACCGCCGCCGGTGTCCTCGAGCTGGCCTGGATGACCGGCCTGCTGACCTGGAAGGACACCCCGGTCGCCGGCTGGTACGACGCCAAGGGCGAGATCGTGCCCGAGGAGGAGATCTTCACCCGCTACCGCGATGAGGTCGCCGCCCGCGCCGGTGTCCGTACCTTCGTCGACGATGTCGCACTGGAGGACCTGACCACCCCGCAGGAGGTCGAGATCTTCCTCGACCGTGAGATCACCTTCGCCGTGGACTCCGCCGAGGATGCCGCGTCCTTCGTCGACTCGGACCCGACCTTCACCCGCGCCAACCTCAACGAGGAGACCGGCGAGTGGAGCGTCACCCGCCTGCCGGGTGCCCGTACCCGCGTGCCGCGTCGGGCCACCCTGGCCCGCAAGGTCGGCGGCCAGTTCCCGACCGACTTCGACCCGGCCCGCTGGGGCGTGCCGGCCTCGATGATCGAGGCCGTGGACCGCATCGCCATCTGGAACCTCGTCACCGCGGTGGACGCCTACCTCTCGGCAGGCTTCACCCCGGCCGAGATCCTGCAGGCCGTGCACCCGTCGGACATCGCCATGACCCAGGGCACCGGCTTCGGTGGCATGACCTCGATGCGCAAGCTCTTCGTCGACCGCTTCCTGGAGGAGGACATCCCGTCCGACATCCTGCAGGAGACCCTGCCGAACGTCGTCGCCGCGCACACCATGCAGTCCTACGTCGGCGGTTACGGCTCGATGATCCACCCGGTCGGCGCCTGTGCGACCGCCGCGGTGAGCGTCGAGGAGGGTGTCGACAAGATCAAGCTGCACAAGGCCGACTTCGTCGTCGCCGGTGCCACCGACGACATCAACGTCGAGTCGATCAGCGGCTTCGCGTCGATGAACGCCACCGCTGACTCCGACGCGATGGCGGCCAAGGGCCTCAACGAGCGCTTCTACTCCCGTGCCAACGACCGTCGCCGCGGCGGCTTCGTCGAGGCGCAGGGTGGCGGCACCATCCTGCTGGCCCGCGGCTCCGTCGCCGCCCGCCTCGGCCTGCCGGTGCAGTCCGTGGTCGGCTACGCCTCGTCCTTCGCCGACGGTGCGCACACCTCCATCCCGGCCCCGGGGCAGGGTGCGCTGGCGGCCGGACGCGGCGGCGTGGACTCGCGCCTGTCCCGCGACCTGGCGACGCTCGGCGTGAGCGCCGACGACATCGCCGTGGTCTCCAAGCACGACACCTCCACCAACGCCAACGACCCGAACGAGTCGCGCCTGCACACCCGCCTGGCGCAGGCTATGGGGCGTACCGAGGGCAACCCGATGTACGTCGTCTCCCAGAAGACGCTCACCGGGCACGCCAAGGGTGGAGCCGCCGTGTTCCAGACCGCCGGGCTGGGCGACATGTTCCGCACCTCGCGGATCCCGGCGAACCGCTCGCTGGACTGTGTCGACCCGGAGATGGCGTCCGCGCCGAACCTGGTGTGGCTGCGCGAGCCGCTGCAGCTCAACCGCACGGTGAAGGCAGGTCTGCTGACCTCGCTGGGCTTCGGCCACGTGTCCGCGCTGCTGGCACTTGTCCACCCGGAGGCCTTCCGCGTGGCGGTGGAGAACCAGCTCGGTGCAGAGGCTGCCCAGGCGTGGGTCGCGCGTGCGTCCGACCGCCTGCGTGCCGGCGTGCGCCGTCGCGAGGCTGGCATGCTCGGCCACCGCGCCCTGTTCGAGGAGATCGAGCACCGTCGCTTCGCCGACGACGTCGACATCGACGTCGCCGAGCCGGACATGCTGCTCAACCCGGACGCCCGCGCCGGTGAGGACGGACTGCTGCGGTGACTGACCCGGTGAACGGCGCGGTAAACGGCGCGGCGTCCGACCCGGCGTCCGACCCGGCGCCCAACCCAGTGTCGGGCGGTGCGTCTGCACGTGGTCGGCAGACACCTGTCGACCCGGTGCCGCGTGGCTTCGTGCTGGGTGTGGGTGTCGACGTGGTCGACATCCCCTCGTTCACCGAACAGCTCGACCTGCCGGGCTCGAAGTTCGCGGCGTCCTTCAGCGGGGCCGAGCGGCGCGAGTGCGCCCGACTGGCGAAGACCAGCGGGAACCTTGCGCAGCACCTGGCGGCCCGGTGGGCGGCGAAGGAGGCCTTCTACAAGGCCTGGACGCTGGCCGATGCCGGGGACGAGATCCCCGGGGCGCGGATGGACTGGGCGCAGATCGAGGTGGTCAAGGACCGCTGGGGTCGGCCGTACATCCGGCTGCACGAGCCGCTGGCGTCCATCGTCAACGGTGCGCTGGCCGCGCGGTTCGGCACCGGTGCCGCAGTGTGGCAGCTGAGCCTGTCGCACGACGGTCCGGTCGCCCAGGCCTTCGTGGTCGGGGAGTGGCGGGTGTAACGTCCGCCTGACCCGGTACCGTCCGGTACCGACCGGTGCCGACCGGAACTGCGAACCCCGGGAGAGGAAAAGTCCTCTCCCGGGGTTCTCCCGTTCCCGGAGCTGGCCGGGCGGAGGGAAGCATCGCAAAATCGTCGTTTCGTTGGCAATGAAAGGGCCAATCTGTCACGGTTCGGACCGCGGGACGCCGGCGAGGGACACGATGATCTGCTTCTCCGCCCACTTTTCGATGATCAAGTGGCAGCAGAACGTCCGAAAGGGGGCGCAAACGCAGATCCGGGAGGGCGGACACTCCGCGGATGGGGATGATGAGGGGAAAGTGAAGGGAGGGGGTGGGACGGGGAAGAGGGGACAGGAGGGGCATGGCGGCACATGGAACGTGCATCTGACGTCACGGCGACTGCCAGCGACTCCGTACCAGGACGCAACACCGTTCCCACGCCCCGCCGAGGTCCGCCCGGCAGACTCCGGTGGTGTCATCGCCAGACACCGAGAGACACCGGAAGGACACAGATGGACAACAACGAAGACAGGGAGGGACGTCCGGGGCTGAGGCACCGGTTCCGTAGCGTCCTGAAGAAGAGGGGCGACTCATCGCAGGGCGGGCGCGCCGGACGCACCGGACGGACAGAGCACCCAGAACGCCTCGACGCGGACGGTGCGGCGGGTGAACGGGACCAGGCCACGCGGTTCGAGATCGTCGCGATGGTCCAGCGCCGTGCCGTCCGCGCCGGGTTTCCCGGAGCCCGTCCTGCGTATGGCGTCTGACCCACCGGCGCACCGTACTCCTTGACCGGGAAACTCCTGGTCCGGTGGTAAAATCCCCGGTTGATCAGACGATACGAGGGAGACGCCAGTGAGCAACGCATGGGGGACAACCGCCGGCGGCGCCGGGCCCGACCCCGGATCCGTGGTGCTGGATCCGGGGACGTGCGCGTCGTTGCGGTCCGAGGTCGACGGGGCGCAGGTCTACGCCGTCGTTGTCGACTACGGCCAGGATGTCAGCGGCCTGTGCGCCGCCGAAGCAGCCGGCGGTGGCTATTCGCGTGTGCTGGACAACCAGGCGTCCTACCGCTCACCCTGCTGACGGGGGAGTCGCGACACCGGGCGCGCTGTCGTCGTCGGGACGCCCGGTCCCGTCTGCGCCGCCGGTCGGGCGGTCGGCGTTGTCGGTGCTGTCGGACCCATAGGTGCCCGCAGTGCCTTCAGCGTCCCCAGCGACCTCAATCTCCTCGACAATCTTGTCGGCGCGACGTCGACGCAGTCGCAACCGCTGCCGGCTCATGTCGCGCGCCAGGGTCATCGGCTGACGGAGCTTGCGCTGCGCGGCCCACGACAGATTCTGCGTGCCCGGCAGCACCCAACCCCGCCAGTAGGCGGCGATCATCACTCCGGCACCGATGCACGGAGCGACGACCAGCCCCACCAGGATCAACGGGAAGTCCCCGGTCACACCGGTCTTCTGCACCTCGTCCAGGGCGACCATGATCGCCGCGGTCAGTGCCGCCGGGGTGGCATACAACGTCGCTCCGCCGAAGATCGCCGGGACCGACCCGGTCATCACGTCACGGATCATGCCGCCGCCGACCACGGTCAGCACCCCGAGGAACAGCGCCGACGACCACGGCAGGCCACTGGCCAGGGCTTTCGATGAACCCACCGCAGCCCAGACGCCCAGCACCACCGCGTCACCATGGACCCGCAGCACTTCCCAGCTGCGCGAGTTCATGTGGATCAAAAGCGACACCAGCGCGCCGAGCAACGCCATGCCGAAGTAGCGCGGGTCCTGCATCGCCGCAGGTGGGCCGTTGTCGATGAGCAGGTCACGGATCATGCCGCCACCGAGGGCCGTGATGATCGCGAGGAAGACCACCCCGATGACGTCGAGATTGCGGGACCGGGCGATCATCGCGCCGATCATCCCGTAGAGGACAACCCCGATCAGGTCGAGTATCTCGTAGACCGCGCGGACTGAAGGATCGACGAAATCCATGGTGGGCCCCTATCCGTGCCTAACCCTGCTCAACCCTGCTCAACCGTGCTCAACCGTGACTCATCGCGTCCGGCCGGTCACCGCGAGACGCTCCGAGCGCAACTGCTTCACCTCGGCGTCGAGCTGTTCGGCGAACTGCCCCTGCATGTCGGGGAGCTGGTCGACGGTGGTGTCCATCGCCGCGGCCAGCAGGGTGTCCGCCAGCTGCGGGTTCCGCGCGAGCACCGGACCGTGCATGTAGGTCGCCACCAGCGAGCCCTGCACGGCACCCTCGAAGTAGACCTCCTTGGCTGCCCGGTCGTGGCCCAGACCGCCGGACAGTGCACCGTGGGCGTCGGTGTTGCCCACGCCTTCGGTCACGTAGCCCAGGGGGGCGGCGTCGGGGCCGAGCAGGGTCGCGCCCTGGTGGTTGGCGAAGCCGGTCAGCGGCTCGGTCAGCACACCGGCACCGGCCAGCGATCCGGGGGTCAGCCCGAAGCCCTTGAGGTTCGGGTCGGAGTGCAACTCACCGATGGTGCGCTCCTGCAGGGAGGACGTCGTGGCGTCCAACAGGCCCAGCCCGTCGACGGTGCGTCCGGCGGCGCTGAAGGAGTTACCGAATACCTGCAGGCCCGCACAGATGGCCAGGACGGGGCGTCCGGCGATGACGGCGCGGGTCATCGCACCGTCGGCGATGAGGTGCTCGGCGGCGAGGGTCTGGGCGACGTCCTCGCCACCGCCGACGGTGTAGACGTCGAGGGTCTCGGGCACGCCGTCGTCGAGGGTGATGCGGTGGATCTCGGCGGTGATGCCGCGCATCCGGGCGCGCTGGCGCAGGACGAGGGCATTGCCGTCGTCACCATAGGTGCCCAGGACGTCCGGCAGGACGAGGCCGATGTTCAGGGTGGCGTCGTTCACTTGTCGTTCTCCTTCGGGGCGGCATTCGAGGAGGCCTTCTGCAGCTCCCGGGCCAGGTTCTTGCGCAGGTCGCGGAAGGCGGTGTAGTTCGCCAGCACCTCGACCCGCCCGGTTGGGCAGGCCCGCAGAGCGGCGATGGTGTCGGGCACGGTGTGGTGGTCCACGGCGGCGTAACCGAGTCGGACGGCCAGGTCGGCACTGCGCTCACCGGCGGCGACGACGGTGAGGTCGTCGAAGTCCTCGAAGGTGACGTCCCACAGCCAGGACAGGTCGGTGCCGTCGGCGACCTGGCCGTTGACGGCGATGACCAGGCCGTCGGCGGAGCGGTCGACCATCGACAGCGCCTCCTGCCAGCCGGCCGGGTTCTTGGCCAGCAACAGGTGGATCTCGCGTCCCTCGAAGGTGACGGTGGAGTAGCGTCCGGCGACGTCGTCGACCCGCTCGGCGGCGGCGAGCGCCTGGTTCTCGTCCACGCCGAGTGCCACGGCGGCGGCGATGGCCTGGGTGGCGTTGCCACGGTTGGCGTTGCCCGGTAGCTTCAGGGTCATGGGCAGCTGTTCGCCGTCAGGGGTGGTCAGGCCCTCGGCGTCAATGGTCCAGGTGGGGGTCGGGCGGCGGAACTCACGGCCGTCGGGCAGTTTCTTCACGGCGTACCAGTCGGGGGTGCCGTCGGCGTTCTCGGTGCGCACCACCGCGCCACCGGTGCGCGGGCAGGACGTCGAATCCCCGGTGAAGCCGACCCCGGCGGAGACCCACACGACGTTCGGGCAGTCCCAGGCCACGGAGGTGACCTGGACGTCGTCGCAGTTGGCGATGATGGTCATGTCGGGACGCTTGGCCACCGCGGCGCGCAGTACCTGCTCGATCTTGTTGATCTCGCCGACGCGGTCGAGTTGGTCGCGGGACAGGTTGAGCAGCACCAGGACGGAGGCGTCGAGCTTCTCGACGATGGCCGGGACGTGCAGTTCGTCGACTTCGAGCACGATGCGGTCGGCGTGACGGCCGGCCAGCAGGGCGGAGATGACTCCGGCGTCCATGTTGTCGCCGCCCTCGTTGGTGGCGACAGTGCCCAGGGAGCGGATCGCTTCGGCGAGCATCCGGGTGGTGGTGGATTTGCCGTTGGTCCCGGTGACGATGACACAGGGGCGGGATCCGCCGAGCTGTTCCATCAGTTTCGGGTCGAGGAAGTTGGCGACCATGCCGCCGATCATCCCGCCGGAGCCCCGGCCGGTCTTCCTGGAGGCCCAGGTCGCCAGGTCGGCGGCGCGGATGGCCACTGTGGTCATCAGTCCCATGTGTGGATTACCCCTGATTCTGGTTGGTGTGGTGGTTCTTCCCGGAGCCGCGACGGCGGCGGCGCCGGCTTGACGAGGACGGGGTGGACGTTGCGTTCTGGCCCTGGCCCGACTTCTGGCCCGACTTCTGGCCGGAACCCTGACCCTGCTGGCCCTGCTTCTGGCCTGACTTCTGGCCGGGCCCCTGACCCTGCTGGCCCTGCTGGCCCTGCTGGCCCTGCTTGGGACGGCCACCGTCGGAGCGCTGCCGGTTCCGGCCGCCACCGCCGCCACCGCCGTTGCCACCGTTGCCGCCGCCGTGTCCCGAGCCATTCCCGCCGCGCTTGCGCTTGCGGTTCCGGTTGCCCTGCTGCGGCGGCGGAATCCGTGGTGTCGCCGGACGTGCCTCGGGCCCGCGGACCTCCGTGGAGCCGGGGGCCACATCGGCGAGAGCCTCGAGGAACTCCGCGTCGGTGAACAGCGGGATGTTCTTACGCTCGCCGTGCATCGCCTTGCCACGCAGCGGGTGGTTGGCATTGCAGACCACCAGCGACGAGGTGCGGTTGAGCTTCTCGCTATAGACCAGACCGGCGCGCATTGCCGCGCTGATCAGCACATCCGGGTCGGTGCCGACATCGGGACTGACCACGACCTCCATCCCCTCGACGAACTTGCCGTCCTGCGGGGTGCCGGGGTTGCCGAAGGGACGCGGGGAGGACGTGGCGTCCACCCGGATGGTGCTGCGCTGCAGACCGAACCGGTCGGCGGTGAGATCTGCGGGGTCGATGACCGACAGCCCACCCGGCTCATTGTCCGCGTGCCCCTCCGCGAGACCGCGCTGGGTGGTGTACAGCGGGAAGAGGATCCGGTTGTCGGCGAGCAGGAGGTCGTCGGCGACGAGGTCGGCGCGCTCGTTGCTGGCCTGGGCACCGACCTGCGGCAGCGTGTCCTGCGGAAGGCTGAGCCCGTGGTCGCGGACGTGCTCGGCGGCGATGCTGCGCAGCCGTGGATCCTCGCTGGTGGATGCCTGACGCCGGGCGGTGCCGAGGGTGTCGATGATCGAGGCAGGTACCGGCACGGCGATCTTCTTCGGCTTGCGCTGCCCACGCCGGCGTCCGCGAGAGTTGCCGCGCTGGGTGCCGCGGGTGGAGGCACGCTGGGCGCGCCGGTACTCGTACTGCAGGAACCCCCAGGTCAGTGCGGCGTTGTGGCAGATCAGCGTCCGGCCCTCGATGAGGTCGAACAGCAGCGGTGCGATGGTGGCGAAGCCGGGGGCCTGGCCCAGGTCCGCGTGGGAGTAGCCGTGAAGGTGCCAGGGGCCGGGGTCCTCGCCGGGGTTGACCTGCTGGACGATGCCGGTGACGGTGTTGGCTGCGGGATCCCCGCCGTGTGTCGAGCGGGGGTCGGCGGAGGCCGGACGGTTACCGTCGATGCTCACCCGCCCGCCGTCGGCGGTGTGCAGGGTGGCGGCGAAGGCCACCAGGCGGGAGGTCGAGGGGTGGATGCCGGACGTGGCGACGGTGATCTCCACGAACGGTGCGTCCTGCGCCGACGGCAGGGTGCCGTGGAAGGTCTTGGGCAGGGTACGGCCCCGGCCGTTGGACGGGCGACCGTTATCGCTGTTTCCGGGGACGTCAACGGTGTCGGTGGCGTCGGCGGCACTGTCTGCAGAGACGTCCGAGCCGGTGTCGTGATCCTGGTCAGCCTGGGTATCCGCCTGGCGGGACGCGGCCAGCGACTCGGCACGCTCGCGGGTCTGCTGGGACGGCGGTGCGGCCCGGCGGTGGACCTGGCGGCGCCGACGGCGCCGGGAGCTGGGAGAGGTTCCGGAATCCGGGTTTGCTGCTCCCTGTGCGTCGGACGGGGTGTCGCCCGAGGGGTCGGGAGAGCTGGAACCGGAGGAAGTCATGGAGCCATCATACTTTCCGCGGCGCAACCCGCCTAAGCGACATGAGGGGACGGTCCCGACCCCGGATCAGAGGCGACCGGCGACGGTGTTCGCCACGTACTGTGAGCCTGCGTCCGAGGGGTGGAAGGCCATGTTGTAGTCCGGGGTGGTGGTGTCGATGATCCCTGCGACATACCGGGCCTGGTCGGGGGCACAGGTGTCATGTCCGCGGGCGCCGTCCATGATCTCCACGAAATCGGCGCCCATCTCCGCGGCAGCTGACCGTTGGTTGTCGCGGTTCCAGTTCTCGACATCGCGCAGCACCGGTACCGGCGCGCCCAGGGGGAAGTCCGGAACGACGTTGAGTGCACAGAATGTGGTGTTCGCCCGGTCGACGGTGGGCAGGGAACCGGTCATCACGATGTGAGCGTCGGGGGCGTGCGAGCGGATCCGGTCGGCGACGGTGCGCATGTTCGCCGTGAAGTCCCGGGCGACGGCGGGCGGATCGAATAAGGCGAGATTCTGGTTGTCTACGGCACCGAAGCCGCCGAAGTCGTTGAGTCCGATGGAGATGACCACGGTCGAGTCATTGTGGACCGCACCTGAGCGGATGGCATGGTCGACGCGTCCCACCAGAGAACCGGAGGTCTGCGCGGTGAAGGACCAGTCGTCGACGTGGCGCCCGGTGGCGTGGGCGAGCTTGCGTGGCCAGTTGTTGGGGGCCTGCAGGCAGCCGGCGGACGTGAGGATACGGGGGATATCGGGCAGGTAGCCCATGATCAGGCGCCTCCTCTTGGGGGTGAAACGTCTCTCATCCCACCCTATGACCGAGGTCTTCCTTCGGTCCATACAGGAGCTCGCCCAACCAGTGGCATGGTGGTTCCGCTGTTATCTCAATCCAGGAAGGGGTATGTTTTTGCCGGTCATCTCCGGTGCTCTCCTCTGGCATGTCCGGGGGTGGTGAGGGGGAGGAATCCTGTTGTCTTTACATGTGAGTTGCGGGCAGGTTCCTCCGGGTCCACTAATCCATGTTTCCGTGCCACGGATCGAGCAGAAAGCGGACTCGGGGGAACACCGTCGGGGCCCTGGACGACAAGCGGGGACGGTAGAAGGAGACAGCAAAACAGGGAGGCACGGTAGTGCCTCCCTGTGACCGGTTCAGGACGCTGCGTCCTGAATGGTGCGTCCTACACGCCGCCGGCCAGGACGGAGGCCTCGTTGGTGTAGGCCCGGTTGACCGCGGAAGTCATCGCCTTCAGCGAGGCGTAGGTGATGGAGCTGGCGATGCCGACTCCCCAGACCTTCTGGCCGTTGACCTCGGCCAGGGTGTAGGCGGCGGCCTCGGCGTCATCACCGGCGGTGCGGGCGTGCTGGGAGTACTCCTGCACCTCGAAGTCCACGCCGAGCGCCTCCAGCGCCTGGGCGTATGCGGCCAGCGGGCCATTGCCACGACCCTGGATGGTCTTGTGCTCTCCCTGCCACTCGATCTCCGCGGTGACCTTGGTCTCCGACCCCTCGGTCTGCGGACCGTCGACGGTCACCGAGATCTGCTCCAGCGGGGTGGCGCGGTCCAGGTACTCGCCGGTGAAGATGTCCCACATGGCCTTGGAGTTGACCTCGCCGCCCTCGGAGTCGGTGACGGCCTGAACGACGGCGGAGAACTCGACCTGCATCGGACGCGGCATGTCCACACCGTGGTCGGTCTTCATGATGTAGGCCACGCCGCCCTTGCCGGACTGCGAGTTCACCCGGATCACGGCCTCGTAGCTACGACCGATGTCCTTAGGGTCGATGGGCAGGTAGGGGACCTCCCAGATGATCTTGGCGAACTCCTCGTCGCTGATCTCGTTGGCGTGCGCGCCCGGGTGCGCCTCATCGGCCATGTAGTCCATGCCCTTGTTGATGGCGTCCTGGTGGGAGCCGGAGAACGCGGTGAAGACCAGGTCGCCGCCATAGGGGGCGCGCTCGTGGACCTCCAGCTGGTTGCAGTACTCCACCGTGCGGCGGATCTCCTCGATGTCGGAGAAGTCGATCTGCGGGTCCACACCCTGGGTGAACATGTTCAGCCCCAGGGTGACCAGGTCGACGTTGCCGGTGCGCTCGCCGTTGCCGAACAGGCAGCCCTCGATGCGGTCCGCG
>DHCFJ07801__coassemble_1915_pt1 | contig 18381 bp, 19 predicted proteins | sample DHCFJ07801__metabat2_low_PE_008 | metagenome-assembled genome bin DHCFJ07801
AACGCATGATGTCGGGGTGGTGGGCGTTCAGGTACACCGCACCGGCACCCTGACGGGCACCGAGCTGGTTGGCGTAGGAGAAGGAGTCCTCCAGCAGCTTCATCACCGGGATGACACCGGAGCTCTGGTTCTCGATGTGCTTGATCGGGGCCCCGGCCTCACGCACATTGGACAGCAGCAGGGCGACACCACCACCGCGCTTGGACAGCTGCAGCGCGGAGTTTATGGAGCGTCCGATGGACTCCATGTTGTCCTCGATGCGCAGCAAGAAGCAGGACACCGGCTCGCCGCGCTGGGCCTTGCCGATGTTCAGGAACGTCGGGGTGGCCGGCTGGAAGCGGCCCTCGATGATCTCGTCGACGAGGTTCTCGGCCATCGCCCGGTCACCGTCGGCCAGCCCGAGGGCGACCATGCACACCCGGTCCTCGTAACGCTCGAGGTAGCGTCGGCCGTCGAAGGTCTTCAGGGTGTAGGAGGTGTAGTACTTGAACGCGCCGAGGAAGGTCTGGAACCGGAACTTGTGGGCGTAGGCCCGCTTGAACAGGGCCTTGATGAACCCGAAGTCGTACTTGTCGATCACCTGCGGGTCGTAGTACTTGTTGTCGACGAGGTAGCCGATCTTTTCTTCCAGGTCGTGGAAGTAGACGGTGTTCTGGTTGACGTGCTGCAGGAAGTACTGGTTGGCGGCTTCGCGGTCCTTGTCGAACTGGATGTTGCCGTCAGCGTCGTACAGGTTCAGCAACGCGTTGAGCGAGTGATAGTCGAGCTGCTCCGCCGTGTCGACGGGCTCTGCGACTGTCTTGCCGAGATCAGTGGTCATTCTTACCCCTTAGTGCTCTGCGCTCCACGATGGCTGGCGCATATCTGTTCATGTCTACCGTGTCGTCTCTTGCTCTGCCACTCAGGTCACGGTGGCCCCGCTGACCTGCCGGGAGTCCCAGCGCCCCTCGGCCCGCAACGATTCCTCGAACTCCTCGAGTCCCTCACTGACCCGCTCGACGTCGGTCGGGGTGCCCATCAGCTCGAAGCGGTAAAGGTAGGGAACCTGGCACTTCGCGGAGATGATGTCACCCGCCTTGCAGAAGTCCTCGCCGAAGTTGATGTTGCCCGCGGCGATGACCCCGCGCAGCAGCTCCCGGTTGGACGGGTCGTTGAGGAACTGAATGACCTGTTTCGGCACCGGACGGGAATTGCCGCCGGTGCTTGACGCCCCACCTCCATAGGTCGGGCACACCAGCACGAACGGTTCGTCGACCGTCAGTGGCGCATCGGCACGGCGCAGCGGGATGCGTGCGGCGGGGATATCGAGCTTCTGGACGAACCGTTCGGTGTTCCGGGTGGTGGAGGAGAAGTAGACGATGAACATGGTGACTCCTTTCTACTGTGTAACAACCGGTTGGGTGGCGAAACGGGCAGGAACGTATTTCAGGAAGGACGGGACCAGTGCGATGGCGATGAGCGTCCCGACCACCACGGCGACACCGCCGGCCAGGGTGGCCATGCCCGCTCCCCAGGACGCACCGGCCCAACCGTGCAGCATGTCCGCCAGTCGCGGGCCGCCGGCGACGACGATGAGGAACACACCCTGCAGTCGTCCGCGCATGTGGTCGTCGACGGCCTCCTGCAGCATCGCCGAGCGCTGCACCGAGGAGAACATGTCGACCAGTCCGCCGAAGACGAAGGCGATGACCGCGACCCAGGCCCACAGGCCGGCGCGTCCGTCCGCCAGCATCACTGCGGCGCCCATGACGATGATCGCGACACCCCACAGCAGCACCGAGACGACGATGCCGAGACCCTGGCGTCGCAGCCGGGTCACCGTTCCGGAGAACACGCCTCCCAGGACCGCGCCGGCGGGTACGGCGGCGTACAGCAGGGCCAGGAACAGCCCGCCCTCACCGGACTCGCCGAAGTCGACGGTGGACATCTGCGGGATCAAGGCGCGTGGCATGCCGAAGACCATGGCGATGAGGTCGATGATGAAACTCATCAACAGAATCGGCATCGCGGCGAGGAAGACGAATCCCTCGATGATGCTGCGGAATCCTGGGGTCTTGCGTTGTCTGCCGTTGCGCCGCACCGCACGGGCACCGTCCGGGGTGTCCACCGGCAAAGCAGGCAGGGCGATGACCGCCCACAGTGTCGCCAGGAGGCAGACCGCGTCGATGAAGTACAACCATGCGAAGCCGGTCAGCGGCATCAGCAGACCACCGAGCACCGGGCCCACCACCGCGCCAGCCTGCTGGACGGTCATGTTCAGCGAGGTTGCCGCGGCGATGGAACCGTCCGGCACGATCCGGGCGGTCACCGCGGTACGGGTGGGCTGGTTGACGGCGAAGAAGGCCTGCTGCAGGGCGAAGATCCACAGGATCAGCCAGACGTTGTCGAGACCTGCTGCTGCCTGGGCCCAGAATGCCACGGCGGTGACGATGAGACCGACAGTGGTGATGACCAGGAGTTTCCGGCGGTCCATCATATCGGCCAGGGCACCGCCGTAGAGACCGAAGATCACCAGGGGCACCAGGCCGAACGCTCCGGCGAGGCCGACGTAGGCAGAGCTGTCGGTGATGACGTAGATCTGCATCGGCACGACGATGACGTTGAGCTGGGCACCGATGACGGTGATGATGTTGGCGATCCAGAGGCGTTTGAACTCCGGCGACCGCAACGGTGTCGTATCGGCCAGCATCGACCGGAACACCGAGCGTCCGGCTCTACGCCGCGGCCTTTCCGGACGAGCCATCATGGATGTGCACCACCTGTAGGAGGAAGATCAGCGGGGAGGGGTTCAGCACATAGAGAAAGGACGCTGCCAGCCGGCAGCGCCCTTCCCAATGTCGCGGGTGGCGGGTCAGGCCGCTGCGGCGCTGAGCGCCTTGATGCGGTCCGGGCGGAAGCCCGACCAGTGGGATTCGCCGGCGACCACGACCGGTGCCTGCAGGTGTCCGAGGGCCATCACGTAGTCCCGGGCCTCGTCGTCGAGGCTGATGTCTACCATCTCGTAGTCAACGCCGGCCTTGTCCAGGGCCTTCTTGGTGGCGGTGCACTGGACGCAAGCGGGCTTGGTGTAGACGGTGATCATCGTGAAGTCTCCCTGGAAGTTCGAGGCTGGATGGGGATGGAGTACGTGGTCGAAATAGGTGGCGAGTCAAGGTCTTGCTGCCCGGCGTACCGGGCGGTGTGAAGACGACCCTACACCGGGACGCGCGGGCCACACAACCCAAAAGGACACGAGATATGGGGGTAATAACAAGGGTCGAACACTACATATGGTACTTACAAGGTGCGTATTCGCAGGTGGCCGATCAAGCCCGGCACTACATGTGGTGGCTGAAAAACATGGAGGTAATTTTATCCACCGCAGTATTTTCCGTATCCTCCGTATCCTCCGCCCCCCCCCCGGGGGACGCCCGGCGCATACGACAACACCCCTCCCGCTGCCGTCCCCGAGAGGACGATGAGCGGAAGGGGTGTTCGCAGTGAAAACCGCGCGGTGCGGGACCGGCGTCCTAGCCCTGGCGAGCCTTGAAACGCGGGTCACGCTTGTTGATCACGAAGACCTTGCCGTGGCGACGAACGACCTGGGCGCCCGGCTTGTTCTTCAGCGACCGAAGGGACTTACGAACCTTCATTGGGCGCTCCTTTCTCGTCATTCGGCCGTGGCTGCGATGTGCAACCCGTCGGCACGGTGTTGATCGGTGTTGACCAGTAGATGATCTTCGCTGTCACCGGAGAAACAACGTCCGCCCGGTTCCACAGCAAGCAGACCCGGAGGGTTCCGGGTCGCGACACAGCACGAAAGTCTAGCCTGTGGCGGAGCCGAAATCCAAACCGCTGAAGTAGCGACTGCCTAGCGACTGCCTAGCGACTGCCCAGCACCGGCCTAAAACACGAACTGCTGCAGGATCAGCGCCAGGAAACCGAGGTACCAGACCACGAGCACGATCAGCGGCATGCCGAATATGGCGCTCGCCCCGGTGGTCACCTCATCGCCCCGGTCCCGCGCACGGGCACGCCCGATCCCCACCACCGTGGTGATGAAAAGCGGCAGGACAACCGCCCACACCACCATGCAGTAGGGGCACAACGCCTGGATGTCGTAGAGGGCCTCATAGGCCAGCCAGTGGACGAATCCGACGGCAAACGCCAGGCCGGCCAGGAAGCCGTACCAGAACCAGGCCCGGAACCGCGCCCCGGCCAGCAGCGCCACGCCGATGCAGATCACCACGGAGAAGCCCACCAGCCCGATGAACGGGTTGGGGATGCCGAAGGCGGACGCCTGCCCGGAGTTCATCACGTCGGTGCAGGACACCACGTCGTTGATGGTGCAGGCCGGGGAGAAGTCCGGGTCCTCCATCAGCTTGATCTTGTCGTACATGATCAGACCGGACATGAACAGACCGATGACGCCGAAGAGGGTGGTCGCCCACGCGTACAGCGCGGACGCTCCCCACGTCCCCCTGGTGGCCCCTGCCTGGGCTGCGTGAGCTCCCTGGCCCGTCGGATCTGTGGACGCTGCCGTCGTCACCACTGACACTCCTGTATCTTTCGGTTTCCTTGTCCCCCACAATAGTCCCGGCGGAGCCCCGGACATAGGTCACTCACTCCAGCACACCCCCGGTCACCGCGGTCGGTGACCCCCGACGGAGATGTCTTGACTGAAGTCAGCACAAGGCTCAGGACGTCCGGCGTGACGCCAGACCCACACCGGCAATCACTGCGGCGACGCCCGCCCCGAACGCCAATGCCGAGACGCCGAAGGAGGTGACCGAGGTCATCAGCGCCGAGCGCACGGTCGAACCCTGCAGAGCCACTTCGCGGGCCGGGTCGTCCTGCCCCAGTTCGGCGTAGGTCTTCCCGTCTGTGGATTCGAGGACGCGCTGCTTGACGATGTCCGCCTGGTAGTAGGCGCCGAGGGGACCATCGACCTGCTCGTCGGCGAAGCGCTCGGCATCGTCGGCGACGGTGACCTGCTCGTCGACAAGCTCACTCTTGACGGTGAACCAGCCAGCCACACCGCCGATGACGAACGCCAGGCCGATGAGGCCGACGAGCAGACCGGAGATCAGCGGCAGGCTGGCACGGCGGCCGCTCTTGTTTCCGCTCCTGTCGTTACGGAAGGGTGCGGAGGCGCTCTCCGTCTTCGGCGCGGGGACGGACGTATCGGCGATGTGTCCCCTGGGAATGGGCATGATGTTCCTTCAGACAACCACAGGGTTGTTGATGCGTCCATAACCTTCCCGCGATACACGACAGCATCACAACGGCCTCTCACCCACCTCACAGCATCACCTACCCACACCAGCTCCCCCATGAACTTCCCCTCCACCACCAGCCTATTTGTGCGGTCCGCCGGGAATGGGGTAGCTTAAACCTCGTTCGCAACACGGCAGTCACTGCCGAGAAGCGTGCGGGGCTATGGCGCAGCTGGTAGCGCACCACACTGGCAGTGTGGGGGTCAGGGGTTCGAGTCCCCTTAGCTCCACCAGAAGGAAAGACCCTGGGAAAGACCCCGGTCGGCCGAAATGCCGACCGGGGTCTTTCGCATTGCGGCCAGACTCCCGCTGTACGGCGCATTGTCGTATCCTTTCGATCCCGAGACACCACATCTCCATGTATCCCGTGACTCCTGCTCTCGGTTGCTTTTCCATGGCCTGCACCAACCGAGAGCAGGAGTCAGAATGCCACGGCCGCCGGACTGCGCCCCTCCCCTGCGGGGACCGTCGGAGCGCCCTGCCCATTTGGAGCTTCGCCCGACTGCGTTGTAGTCTATCCCTCGTTCGCAACACTGTGTCCGGAGCTCCGGAACAGCATCGCGTGCGGGGCTATGGCGCAGCTGGTAGCGCACCACACTGGCAGTGTGGGGGTCAGGGGTTCGAGTCCCCTTAGCTCCACCACATGCGGGAACCCGCCGGTCACCATCGACCGGCGGGTTTCGTCGTTCCACCACCGGCCACGAGTTGTGCTGGGTGATGGCGGAATCGAGCCTGCCTACTCCGTGGTCTACGAAGCATCCAGCGGATGTCCCGCTTCAGCCTGTCTCATTCGCCCCGCGGCCAGCGCCACCACCGCGACCAGAGGGGGAAGCACTCCGGCAACCACAAAGATCACCGGAACAGGGACGAGGAGAGATAGTGGGCCCGCAAGAGCAATGGAAACGGGCATGAAGGCGATCGAGACGAAGAAGTCGAGGCTTGCGACGCGACCGATCATGTCGAGTGGAACAAGCCGTTGCAGCAGGGTTCCCCAGATCACGACCCCGGCCCCTGTCGTGGCTCCGACGATGAACAGGGCCACAAGCATCACGATCAGATTGTCGGCTAGTCCGATTGCCGCGAGGAGCTGCTCAGGCGGAAGCACCTCGGGAAGATAAGAGCTGTAGGCCGGGTAGAAGAACGCGCTTCCAGCTCCCATCGCAAACGACGCGACGGCGACGTAGTACACGAGCTCACGCATGGTGGCCTCCGTCCCTCATCTGAATCACATCAGATGTAGTGGTTGGTTCATCTCCGAAACCACACCACCTGTCGTGGTTGGCGCTAGAGTGTGTCCATGGCACGCAATATCGAACGACGCCGGACCCTGGCCGACGCCGGCCTGTCGATCCTCGCGGGCGAAGGCGCGCGCGGCCTCACCCACCGCGCCGTGGACCGCAAGGCGGGCGTCCCGACCGGGACGGCGACGAACTACTTCAGTACGCGGGACGCTCTGATCAGCGCCCTGGTCGACCGGATCGGGGAACGCCTGGCGCCGTCACCGGAGGACCTGTCCCGCCGCAGCAGTCAGCCTCCCGGCCCTGACCTGTTCGCCGACTACATGCGCGACATCGTCCGTCGGCTCACCACCGACCGGGACGCCACGATCGCCCTGTTCGAGCTCCGGCTGGAGGCCATGCGGCGCCCCGAGGTCGCCGGCGTCCTCGACCGGTGGCGTAGGGAAGGCTTCGCCGGGGACGTCCAGTTCAACACCGATGCGGGACTTCCCGGCGGCCCCCGCGAGATCGCCCTGTTCCACTACGCGATCGAGGGACTCGTCCTCGACCGACTCACCGGTCCCCTGATGCCGGACACCCCCACCGACGACATCATCGACGACCTGGTCGGCGGACTTCTCGGGAAAGCCAGGGACCAGACAGCGGACCGGACGTAGAAACACGGCACCGGGAACCATCAGTGATGGTTCCCGGTGCCGTGAAAGCTGCGGTACCTACCTCAGCGTCGGGAGTTACTCCTCGGAGTCCGCGTCAGCATCATCAGCGTCGGTGTCCTCGGTGGCGTCTGCACCCTCGGTAGCGTCAGCGTCCGAATCTGCGGCGTCAGCGCGGGCTGCCAGCACGTCCGGCACCCAGTCCCTCAATCCGCCGTCTTCACCCTGCTGGAGCTCGACCTGGTTTCCTTCAACGAACAGGGCCGGGGTGGCCGCGCCTTCCGGCATGCGCTCGTTGAGGTTCTCGCCGTTGGCCTCGAGCATGGAGCCGTAGGTCTCCTCGACCGAGCCGTCACGGATGGAGTCGACGAGCTCAGCGTCCATGCCGAGCTGCTCTGCAGCATCAGCGTAGTCGTCCCATTCCCAGGTGCGGGCGACCGTCGTCTGGTCGCCGAAGCCCTTCTTGTGGAAGGCCCAGAATGCGCCGGCGTCACCGGTGTCGGCGATCGCCAGGGCCACGGCGCCACCGCGGGTGGAGGCTCCGCCCTGATCCACGAAGCTCACGGTGCGCAGGTCCACGTTCATCTCACCGTTCTCGACGGCATCCTGGATGGACTCACTGTCGGCCTCAGCCAGCTGGGCGCAGTACGAGCAGGCGTAATCCTCGAAGAGCTCGGCAGAGACCGCGTCATCCGCGGCGTCCTCACCACGTAGCTGCACGGCGCCGTCCTCCAGCGACACTGAGAAGGACACGTCAGCGGCGGTCAGGTCCTCATTGTTACTGTTCCGCCCGTTGATGACCATCACCGCGATGACCACCGCACAGATGACGATGAGCGCCACGATCCCCCAGAGGAAACTCCGGTTCTTGTCGTTCGGCGCCTTGATCTTCTGGCTCACGAAGCTCCAACCTTTCAGCGGTTCTTTGACGGTCTTTTGACGGTCTCTACATGATCTCAGTCTTCATACCGCGCACGGCACCTAGCGGACCGGGCGCGGAATCCTCCTACACCCTAGCGGTTGGACCACAGCCGACTCCACCGTGGTACCGACACTTGACCAGCATTCCCAGTGAACTGCTATACCCTCACCCGAGTTTCACAGCACACCCACAGACTGACCCCGTTGTCACGGGCTTCCAGGAAGTTCACAAGATTGTCACGAGAAAATGGGAGGTTCCGCTTCCGCCCCGCCCCCGGGAGGAATATTGTTTCCCCCATGCAGACGACAGAACTTGTGCTCGCATCGAGCTTCGAGGACGGCCTCGATGAAGCCGCTTCCTTCGTGTGGGGCCCCTGGCTCCTCATCCCCCTCCTCTTCGCCACCGGTCTGGTCCTGACGATCCGTCTTCGTGGCGTCCAGTTCCGCAAGCTGATTCCGGCGATGCGACTCGGACTCTTAGACCGCTCAGACGACGCCGGCGAGGGCGACATCTCGCAGTACCAGGCGCTGACCACCGCGCTCGCCGCCACCGTCGGCGTGGGCAACATCGTCGGTGTCGCCACCGCGATCTCCATCGGTGGCCCCGGCGCACTGTTCTGGATGTGGGTCACCGGGCTGCTGGGCATGGCCTCGAAGTACGCCGAAGCATTCCTCGGTGTCCGCTACCGCGTCACCGACGGCAAGGGCCGTATGTCCGGTGGACCGCAGCGCTACCTCGAACGTGGCATCAAGGGTCCCGTCGGCAAGTTCCTGGCATGGTTTTTCGCCATCGCCGCCATCATCGCGTCCTTCGGCATCGGCAACATGACCCAGGCCAACGCCGTCTCCGAGAACCTCGAGAACACCTTCAACATCGACCCGAGGGTCACCGGCGCGGTCCTGTTCATCCTCGTCGGCGCTGTGTTGCTCGGCGGCATCAAGGCGATCGGACAGGTGACCTCCGGATTCGTCCCGATGATGATCGCGATCTACGTCATCGGTGGTCTTGTCGTCCTGACCATCAACGCCAGCACCATCCCGGAGGCATTCGGCCTGATCTTCACCGACGCCTTCACCGGCACCGCAGCCACCGGTGGCTTCGTCGGATCGGGCATCATGCTGGCCCTGCAGATGGGTATGGCCCGAGGTATCTTCTCCAACGAGTCCGGCATGGGCTCGGCCGCCATCGCAGCCGCTGCCGCGAAGACCACACACCCGGTGCGCCAGGGCCTGGTCTCCATGACCCAGACCTTCATCGACACCATCATCGTCGTGTCCTTCACCGGCCTCGTGATCATCACCAGCGGAGTGTGGGACCAGGGCGAAGACCGCGCCGGCACCATGACAAGCGACGCGTTCTCTGAAGCACTGCCGGGTCACTGGGGTGGCCACATCGTGACCATCTCCATCGTCTTCTTCGCCTTCTCCACCCTCCTCGCCTGGTCCTACTACGGCGAGCGCAATGCCCAGCGCGTCTTCGGCGACTGGGCGACGATCCCCTACCGCATCATCTTCACCTGTGTGGTCGCCGTCGGTGCCACCATGGAGCTCACCGTGGCATGGACCTTCTCGGATCTGGCCAACGGCCTGATGGCGCTGCCCAACCTCATCGGCCTGCTGCTGCTCTCCGGCATGATCGCACGGGAGACCAAGGCCTACCTGGACTTCGACCCGGATCTGCGGGCAAGCGCAAAGGACGTCGAGAAGTTCCTCATCGAGCAGAAGAGCCCCTGGAGAATGTACGGCACGTACGCCGATGACATCCATGGAGACTCCGACGGATCCACCGGCTCGTCCGGATCCTCCGGCCCCGGCGGCGTGAACGCCTGACGCTGCCCGGGCTGACGCCTCCCGGAGAACACCACGACCCCCGCCGCCCATCCCGGGGGGCGGGGGTCGTGTATTGCTGTCGGTTCAGTCAGCTCAGGCGCAGCTGACCTCAACCTCGAGAGTGGCAGTCTGACCGGCATCGGCGTGGTCGTCGTCGATCTCGACCTCACCGCTGACGGTATAGGTGTCACCATCGACATCGACGGTGGCCTCCCGCTCGTGGTGGTCCTCGCTCTCCCATTCCACGTCGTCCAGGTCGATGCTCAGGCCCTCGACGAAGGGATCGTTGGTGAGGTCGAGGTCGATCTCGACCTTGTCGCCACGATTCTCGCCGCGCAGGTCGATCTCGAACTCATTGTCGTTGTCGTCACTGTCGTTGTCGGCCCGGCACTGCACCGTGGTGAAGCGGTCGGTGACGACGTCGCCGTCGAAGACCACGCTGGCGATGCTGCCGTCCCCGTCGGCACCATTCGTCGCGTCGGAGTCCTCGGTCGGTGCGGAGGCTTCGTCGGACGCACCGTCGTCTGCTGCCTCGGCACCCTCGGTGACAGTCTTGGTCACCGTGGTGGTGACACCGCTGTCATCATCGTCGGAGCAGGCGGCGAGGGCGCCGATCATCGACAGGCCTGCAACAACGGCCGCGGCGCGGCGACGGGTGGTGGTCGTCTTCATGACGGAAAGCCTCCTAGGTAGGAACGGGTGTTCGCCCAAGTGTATGTGTTCCGACAAACCCACCTCATTTCCGTGGGGAAAAGTCCCCGGTGTGCCCCGTCCCCGGGGGTAAACCTGGGGCCGGATCATCATCGTCCCGGTGCACGTGACGGCACTCACACCTAGAGTCGACGGACAACTGCTCCCCACCCCCAAAGGACCCGCCCACTGTCATGACCACCTCCACCGCCGGTCTGAATGCCGCCCTCACCCCGCTGCGCTTCCTCGAACGCAGCGCCACCGTCCACCCCGAACGCATCGCCTGCATCGACGGCCCCCGCCGCATCACCTTCGCAGCGTTCCGGCAGGACGCCGTGACCCTCGCCCGCGCCCTACGACGCAACGGTCTGCGGGACGGCGAGCGGGTCGGCATGCTGGCGTCCAACAGCTACGAGGCACTGCTGGCCCAGTTCGCCGTCCCACTGGCCGGTGGAGTACTGGTGGCGATCAACACCCGACTGGCACCCGCCGAGGTCCGCTACATCTGTGACCACGCCGGCATCCGGACCCTGTTCGGCGAACAGGACCTCATCCTGGCGTCCCGACGGACCCTCGACAGCGCCGACCTGGTCGAGACCTACGTCCTGATCCCGAACGGCGACGGCACCCAGCCGCAGCCGAAACACCCCGACAGCGGCACGGTCACCACCATGGACGCCTACCTCGCCGGCGGCGAATGGCGTGACGGCGACGGTGATGACAAAGACTCCGATGCGTCCTTCCCCTTCTCCGTCGCCGACGAGAACGCCGCGATCGCCATCAACTACACCTCCGGCACCACCGGACGCCCCAAGGGCGTGGTCTACACCCACCGTGGGGCGTACCTCGCCGCACTCGGCCTGTCGGTGACCTACAGCTTCACCCTGGACACCGTGTACCTGTGGACGCTGCCGATGTTCCACTGCTCCGGCTGGTGCTCCGGGTGGGCGTCCATGGCGACCTCCTCCACCCAGATCGCACTGCGTGCGGTGCGCGGCCCGGAGATCTGGCGGCTGATCGACGAGGAGTCCGTCAGCTTCCTCTGCGGTGCCCCGGCCGTGCTCAACACCATCGTCGGCGCCGAGGAGGCCCACCAGGTCACCGGGATCTCCATCGCCACTGCCGGTGCCCCACCCGCCCCGACAACCATCGCCGCCTGCGAGAACCTGGGGCTCGACATCGTCCACGTCTACGGACTGACCGAGACGTACGGGCCGATCGTCTCCTGCGCCGCCCAGCCCGACTGGGCAGCCCTGTCCGTCGAGGACCGCGCCACGCTGAAGGCCCGGCAGGGACTCGCCATCGTCACCAGCGAAGAGGTCAGGGTCGTTGAGCAGGTGGACCGGCACGCCGACCCGGACACCGTGCTGGTGGACGTCCCCGCCGACGGCGAGACGATGGGCGAGGTCGTGATGCGCGGCAACCTGGTGATGAAGGAGTACTTCCACAATCCGGACGCCACCGCCGAGGCGTTCATCGGCGGCTGGTTCCACTCCGGTGACCTGGCCGTCCAACACCCCGACGGCTATATCCAGATCCTCGACCGGGCGAAGGACGTGGTCATCTCCGGCGGGGAGAACATCTCCACCATCGAGGTGGAACAGGCGATCATCAGCCACCCGGCGATCGCGGACGTTGCGGTCATCGGGGTGCCGGATGAGAAGTGGGGCGAGAAGCTACGCGCCTATGTGGTGCTCGCCCCGGAGACCGACGCGACCGCCGAGGTCGAAGGGTCGGTGGTGGACCACTGCCGGTCGTTAATCGCCGGATACAAGGTGCCGCGTGACTACCGCATCATCGAGGAGCTGCCGCGGACCTCCACCGGCAAGGTGCGCAAGAACGTCCTACGCGACGAAGCGGTGCAGGGCGAATAGGACGCTGCGCCCGGCAGGACGCTGGGCACGCCGGCACCGGCGTGCCCACCGCTGGCGCAATGCGGGTCAGAAGTGCTTGCGCAGGAAACCGAAGGCCGGGTTCACTCCCCCGGACCCGCCGTAACTTGTGGCGTGGGCCGCCTGCCCGGGCACCAGGTCGAACGGCACCTCCGCCGCCAGGCGGGCGGCCTCCCCCGGCTCCATCGCCGCGACGGTCGCCACGTCACGGTTCGCCACCGCCACCTCGGTGAACGCCTCGGCATGGCCGCGGGTGTTGTCGGTGCGTCCGGTCGAGTTGCAGATGTAGTCACGCTGGTTGCACACGTCCATCACCCGGCCGGTGAGCTTGCCGTAGCCGCCGGGCAGCGCACCGAAGACACCCTCGCCACGGGTCGCACTACCGGCTACGACGGTCTCCGGGCTGCGGGAGGGGTTCGACAGCAGCGCGGTGGAGCCGAAGCGGTCTGCGTCCACCGGACCGCGACCATGGGCGATGTCGGCGGTGACCCGCGAGGCGATGTCAGCGCCGAGGGAGTAGCCGGCCAGGCTGATCGTTGATGACGGGCACTGGGCTGCGGTCTTGGCCACTAGCTTCCGGGTCTTGGCGATCCCGTCGGACCGGGACTCGGTGTAAGCGGTGGCGACGAACGGGGCGGCATTGTAGGACACCGTGCGGGAGGTCGATCGTCCCTGCTTCTCCACCATCGCGCCCAGGTCGGAGATGTACGCGCCGACCGGGAAGTTGTCGGGCAGGCCGGGCACGGTGTTGCCTCCGCCGGGGACCAGCACGACGATGTTCGGCTCACACCGCGGGATGTTCGGGGTGGCGACAGTGCCGTTTGAGAATCCCAGGGCGGACGCCGTCGGTGCAGCGAGAGCGACAGTGGCGGCGGTGACGGTGAGCAATCCCGCCGCCAGCGCAGAGCGGGCCGCGGCGCGGAGGGTGGAACGGAGCGAGGATCGCACGGTGTCTCCTATGAGAGGTGGGGACAGCAATGAACAACTGGAGAATTTCGGTGTAAGTATAAGCACCTCGGCGGTGACCTGCCATCCAGCACGTACACCTACACCTTCAGCTGCTCATGGACCTGCCCACGGGGTTAATGGTCAGAATGTGTGTCCGGGTTCCGCACTGCGTAGCAGGTCACCCCGGCGAAAAGACAGGATAATAGCTCCCGGACAGCTATTCGCCCAGGGTACGTGACAAAACACCACCCGCATGCGTGCCCGACAACCCTCCCGCCACAGATGAGCGGGCGGGTATCACCGTGCCATCACCGACGATCCAGTGAAGTCCGCCGGGGTCCAGAGAGTGGGGGGGTAGGCCGCGAGTACACCACTGAAGGCCACTGTGTGGACCAGAAAAACCCCCTGACCTGGTGTTGGTCAGGGGGCGTATCGGTGGAGTTGCCGGGAATTGAACCCGGGTCCTCTGCAACCTCGCCAGGGCTTCTCCGTGCGCAGTCCACGGTGATCTCTACTCGGCTCTCCGGGTCAGGCGGACATGCCCGGATGATGAGCCCAGTCGTCCTGCGATGTCCGCTGCTCGTCCGGACGACGGGACGGCAGCGTCAAGTCCCTTAGCTGATGCCAGGAACCGGGTCAGGGACAAGCCCGGGCTGACAGACACGCTTCGCTGATTAAGCAGCGAGAGCGTAGTCGCGCTGAGTGTTCTTCTCGGCGCCTATAGGTTGCTGCGACGCTTACGGTGGTCTCCAGCCTGCACCGGCACGCTTCCCCTGGCTCGATGTACAGAGTCGAAACCAAATCAACCCCGTGGTCATCGCCGTGCCGCGGTACACCGAAGCACAGCCCCACCGCCGGAAAGCTCGGCGACGGTAGTAGGTGTAACGCTACCAGATCAACCCTTTATTCCCTTGATCCGTCGACCCATCTCACGGGTCACCTCGCGCTCCTCGGTACGGCGCTTGATGTCCTGACGCTTGTCGTACTCCTGCTTACCTGTGGCCAGCGCCAACTCGACTTTCATCCGGCCGTCGACGAAGTACAACGACAGCGGTACCAGGGTGTTGTTGCCGTCGCGGACCTTGCCCATCAGCGAGTCGATCTCACCGCGGTGCAGCAGGAGTTTCCGCACCCGCCGTGGGGCGTGGTTCGTCCACGTCCCCTGGGCGTACTCGGGGATGTGCAGGTTACGCAGCCACACTTCGCCGTCGTCGATGGTGGCGAAGGCGTCGACGAGGGACGCCTTGCCCTCGCGCAGCGCCTTGACCTCGGTACCGACCAAGGCGATACCGGCCTCGACGGTGTCGAGAATGCGGTAGTCGTGTCGGGCCTTGCGGTTGGTGGCGACGGTCAACGGCTTACCGCCCTTGCCGCCGGCGACCATGCCGGACTTACCGGCCTTGGCGGTCTTCGCGCCCTTGCTTCGTCCGGAATCCACCGGTGTGCTCTTCTTCGCCATAGCGTCGTCCGAGTTTACCGGTTCGTCCTACGTGGCGGCCATTCCCCGCCCGATCCGGTCCGCCCCCGCTATTTCTTGACGTACCAGCGCAGGGTGACCTGCGCGGTGACCCCGGCGATCAGCGCACCGATGACGACGACGAAGGGGGCGATCACCCATATGTCGCCGGTGGTGATCCGCGCGATGAGGTTGGCGTCGTAGAGCGAGGACAGGGCGGAGTCCAGCAGGGTGGACTTCGCCAGCAGCAGCACACCGACCGAGATCACCGAGCCGATGAGTGAGGCGATGACGGCCTCCAGAACGAACGGGGCCTGGGTGAACCAGCGGGTCGCACCGACCATGCGCATGATGCTGATCTCGTGGCGGCGGGAGAAGGCGGCGAGCTGCACCATGTTCATGATGAGGAACACCGCGGCGACGGCCTGCACGGCGGCGAGCACGAAACTGGCGTTACGCACCGCGTCCAGGTTCTTCGTCGCCCCACGCAGGTCATCACCCTGGTCGACGACGGTGGCGACACCGTCCATCTCCGTGATCTCGTCGATCGCACTGGTGTCCAGCGGATCAGCCAGGCGGACATGCAGCGCGGCCGGGAAGGCGTCCGGCGAGGTCTGCTCGACGAGCAGCGGGTCGGACTCACCGAAGACCTCGACGAAGCGCTGGTAGCTCTGCTCCTTGTTACGGAAGGTCAGGGACTGGACGTCGTCATTGTCCTCCAGTGAGCTGCGGACGTCGGCGCAGGTGGGGCTGGAGCAGTCCAGGTCATCGGCGGAGGTGTCCTCGTCGAGCTGAACCATGACCTCGATGCGGTCGAGGTAGAGCTCCTTGGTGTCGGCGGTCATGTTGGTGATCAGCACACCGGTGGCCAACAGCGCCAGTGAGATGGCCGTGGTGATGATCATGGCGACGGTCATGGTCACGTTGCGGGTCAGCCCGCTGAGGGCTTCCTTGAGGACGAAGCGAATTTTCATGGTGCGTTCTCCCTATCCTCTATCGTCCGACCGCGTAGACGCCGTGGGCGTCGTCACGGACCAGTTTGCCGTTGTGCAGTTCCAGGACGCGCTTGCGCATGGAGTCCACCGCGACATCGTCGTGGGTACTCATCACCACAGTCGTGCCACCCCGGTTGATCCGGGTGAGCAGGGCCATGATCTCGGCGGAGGTGTCCGGGTCGAGGTTGCCGGTCGGCTCGTCGGCGAGCAGGACGAGCGGACGGTTCACGGTGGCGCGTGCGATGGCGACGCGCTGCTGCTCACCGCCGGAGAGCTCGTCGGGCATGCGCTGGCCCTTGCCGGCCAGGCCGACCATCTCGAGCACCTCGGGCACGGCCTTGTCGATGGCTTCGCGGCGTCGGCCGGTGACCTCCAGGGCGAAGGCGACGTTGTCGTAGACGTTCTTCTTGGGCAGCAGTCGGAAGTCCTGAAAGACGTAGCCGATCTTCTGGCGCAGCTGTGGGACGCGCCGCTTCGGCAGGGTGTTGACGTGGAAGTCGGCGACGTGCAGGTTGCCGCTGTCGACCTCCTCCTCACGGATCATCAACTGGAGGAACGTCGACTTACCCGAGCCGGACGGGCCGATAAGGAAGACGAACTCCCCCTTCTCTATGTCCACCGAGATATCCCGCAAGGCGGGGCGGGTCGAGGTCCGGTATGTCTTGGAGACCTTGTCGAAAGTGATCACCCAGCTACCGTACCCGACTACTGTGGCAAATGAAACGGATGTGACTGTTGGGACTGGCGTGGTTGAAGTCCGGAGCTGCCGAGGAACGACTGCGCGTGGGCTCTCCAATTGGTAGTCTCCGAAAACAGATACTTCATCAGAGAACTCGCCAGACACGTCTTCCGAGGCGCGGGGCGACGTGGGAAGAGCTCCTCCCCGTCGACCGTCCACGGGTAGTCGGTCGGGTCGTCCGGCATGGCGATCCTGGTCGAGAAGGACGGGAAACGGTTCTCGAAGACCACCACGTCGTAGTCGTCGGCGGGGATCTCGGTGGGCAGGTTGCCGGGCGTGGTCGGTGCCAGCGGGTTCTCGTTCGCCGGGGGCATGAACGTACGGTTGTTGCGGTGGGCGGCGTAGGTGATCCACTCCCCGGTCAGCGGATCTCGACGCATCTCGGACTCGGTCACCGACTCCGGCAGGTCGCGGTGGTCGACAAGCTCCCGGGTGACCTGACCTGACAGGACGCCCGGATCGTCGTCGAAGTAGATCAGTTCCCCGCCGTCGGCCAGTGTGGCGGACGTGATGTTCATGGGATGTCTGCTCATCCGTTCTCCTGTTCAGTGACTTCTTCGATCACGTCGACGCGCCAGGAACACCGCAGGCTCTCACCAGGGACCAGGACGCTGAGGTCGGTACCGGAATTCAGTGCGTCCGGCGGCGCCGTCATCGGCTCCACCGCCACCGCCCTGCCGCCCGCACGTCCCGGATAGGGCATGCCGGCGGAGGCGTCCGGTGTGAAGATCTGGACCCAGGACAGTTCCAGGCAGGTTGTCAGCGCCACGCCAGCACCGTCGGGGCCACGCAGGAAGAACTGCGGATCCTGCTCAGTCGGCACCAGGTGCAGGCAGTGGTCGAGCAGCGTGCCGGCCAGTGGGTTGTCCCGGGCCGGCAGCACATCCACATCGTCCTGCTCCGGTCCCGCCGGAAGCCCGCGGGCGTCCAGCGGAAGCACCCGGTGGTCCGGGATCATCAGCGTGCAATCGTCGGTCGCCGCTCCCAGCGCCGAGGGATATAGGTGGAATCCGCAGGCCGCGGGCATCGGCGCATCGACATCATTGCGCATCGCGAAGGACGCCTGTAGCCCGGAGTCGGTGACCTCGTAGCCCTCCAACAGGTCCTGTCCCCCGAGGGTCAGCGACGACGGGCCCGCACCGCGGGTCGCGATGGTCGCCCGGCAGTCACCGGACGTGATCGTCACACTGGTGGGCTGCGCTCTCACTCACCTGACTCTACCTAAGTCCGAGCCGCCCCTCGGGGCCTACGCGTTCTTGCTCTCCTGCTCGGCCAGTGCCTTCCGACGTGGGGGCAGGTGCCTTTCAATGACGTCGAGGAGAGTGTCCGGATCAATGCTGAAGTACTGGTGGACGAGGATGTTTCGGAACCCTCTGATCTCCGGCCATGGGATCTCAGGATGTGAGGCGGTAACCGACCGAGATAAATGGTTGGCAGCCTCGCCAACCACCTGAAGGTTCCGCTCGACAGCATCCATTGCCATATTCGCCAGATCAGCATCATCACTGGTCAACGAGACGCTGTATCTCTCGCACCGATCGATCGCCCGAAGAATATCGGATATCCCGTCGATATCTCCCCTACTCACAGAGGAACCGCGTCTTCCATCGCAGTAGCGGACACGCCGTCCCGGAGAAGCCCCACAGGAACCACATCGATATCGTCCCGACCGAACAACGCACGGGTCTCTTCCAACAACCCGGATGCCCTCATCAGGAGATTCCCGTCAACGGGATCCATGTCAACGAGAATGTCGATGCCGCT
>DHCFJ07801__coassemble_1919_pt1 | contig 18295 bp, 19 predicted proteins | sample DHCFJ07801__metabat2_low_PE_008 | metagenome-assembled genome bin DHCFJ07801
GCCTTTGGGCAGGTAGAGGTTGGCGACGGTCACCGGCACATCAGCCAGGTCGACCTCGATATAGCGTCCCTGAGCAGCGAAGGGACGCAACTTCCGTGCCAGCGGGACATGGTCGGCCGCGGTAGCCTCGTCCAGGTCCGCCGACGTGGCATGCGGGCGCCCGAACAGGGCCGTCCCGCTCCAGGTGCGCACCGCCTCCGGCGCGGTGCGGGTGAGCACGGCGACGCCGTTGCGTCCTGGGATATCACCGGTCTCCAGCGCGACGTGGTAGTCGCCGAAGGCCGCCTCGGGAAGCTTGTCCGCCTGCGCACGGATTTCCTGCAGTGCGACGACATCGCAGCCACGGCCCGCCAACCAGGTGCCGAACCCGCGTCGCTGCGCGGCTCGGATCCCGTTGACGTTGGCGGTGGCGATTCGCAGCATGCCTGTGAGACTACCTCGTGGAGGTCAGGACGCCCGGAGTCGCTGCCACCAGCGTGATGCCCTTGACGGTCACCACACCCCGGCGTAACGTGAAACTAAACGGTTTCACAATGTCCCTACCGCACCACCCGGAGTCACCGATGAAGACGCTCGACGATGACGAGACCGACCGGATCTTCAAGGCCCTGGCCGACCGAACCCGGCGGGACATCGTGCGCCGCACCCTCACCGAGGAGGCATCACTGACGACCCTCGCCGATGACTACGACATGTCCTTCGCCGCCGTCCAGAAGCACGTCCGTGTCCTGGAGGCCGCCGACCTGGTCAAGCGCATCCCCCAAGGTCGGGAACGGATCATCCGCGGCAACCCGGCAACCGTCCGGCGCGCGCAGGAACTCCTGAGCCACTACGAACACCTCTGGCGGGCCCGCGTCGACCGACTCGACGCCTTCCTCGCCGAGGACGACACCACCACCTGAAAGGCCACCACCATGCCTGTCACCTCAGTCACCACCGACACCAACGACCCGCAGTCCCCGACGCTGACCATCGTCGCCGACTCCACCGCCAGCCTCCGTCGCCTGTGGGACGCCTACACCGACCCCCGTCAGATCGAGAAGTTCTGGGGACCGCCCACCTACCCCGCCACCTTCACCCGGCACGACGCCTACCCCGGCGGCCTCAGCACCTACTACATGACCGGCCCCGAGGGCGACCGCAGCAACGGCTACTGGGAGTGGGTCAGCGTGGAGGACCCGTACAGCTTCGTCGTGAAGGACGGTTTCGCCGACGACGACGGCGTCCCCAACACCGACATGCCGACCATGCAGATGGACTTCCAGTTCACCGAGACCGCCCTCGGCGCCCGGGTCACCACCGTGACCACCTTCAACTCCCTGGAGGAGCTCGAGAAGCTCACCGAGATGGGCATGGTCGAGGGCACCAAGGCCGCCATGAGCCAGATCGACGACGTCCTGGCCGACCTGGCGTCCTTCGCCGCCGGACGCGCCGCCGAGCTCCAGCTCGTCGGCGAGAACCAGGCCCGGGTGGCCCGCGTCGTCCGCGGCAGCGTGGACCAGGTCTGGGCCGCCCACACCGAGGCCGAGATACTGCAGCAGTGGCAACTCGGACCCGACGGCTGGTCCATGCCGGTGTGCATCACCGGTACCAACGTCGGCGACACCTACCGTTCGGAATGGCAGAACGACGAGACCGGGGAACGCTTCGGCTTCACCGGTGAGGTCACGGAGATCTCCGCCCCGAACCGTCTGGTCACCACCGAGACCATGATCTCCCCCGACAACGCCGAGGGCGCCGGGAACCCGGAGACACTCAACGAGCTCACCCTCACCCCGGTCGAGGGCGGCACACTGGTCAGCTACCTGATCACCTACCCCGATGCCGAGGTCCGCGAACAGGTCATCGCCACCGGCATGGTCAGCGGCATGGAGGACGGTTACGTCCGGCTCGAGAGCGTGGTTCTCTGACCGCTTGACCCTGACGTCGCGTCAGTCCTTAGCGTGAACTCATCGCACCGGACAAGCGGTGCGATGGGACTCAGAGAGACACCGAAAGGAGAAGACGATGTCCCACACTTTCGACCACACGCAGTACAAGGACGAGGTGGAGCAGCGCTGGGGCGCCGACGCCTACGCCGCCGGTGACCAGTGGTGGCGCTCGCTCGGCACGGACGGGCAGGACGCATTCCGGGCGAACCTCGAGCAGCTCAACCGCGACTGGATCGCCGCCGCTGGGCGTGCCGACGACCCGACCTCCGAGAGCGCCCAGGAGCTGGCGCAGCGCCACGTCGAGTGGTTGGGCTCCGCTCCCGGGACCCCCGCACACCGTGCCGGGAGCGAGAAGGACGGCACCTTGGCAAGCTACCTCCGAGGACTCGGTGAGCTGTATGTCGCCGACGAGCGTTTCGCCGCCAACTTCGGCGGCAACGAGGGAGCGTCCTTCGTCCGCGACGCACTGGCGCATTACGCCGACACGCAGCTGGGTTAATGGTGCCGGTGCAACACCGGTACAACTCAGCGGGAGTCCGCGAGCTGACCGATCGAGATGACCATGGCGTTCACGAACGCCATGGCCGTCTCTTCGTCTACCCGGTCGGGGAACATAGGCCCGGAGAATCCGCGCCGAGCTTCGGTTCACCGCGTACTGCGCGTCCTGCAGCTGCCGGTGGAACTGTTCCGACCTTCAGGATCCACCGGAAGATTCACGCTGGAGCCTGTAGGCGCTCCAGGCAAACAGCGCACCGAAGGGCAGCAGGCATACACCGGCAATGGTGAACACGTATCCGAGCGCATCGTCTGTTGTGCCGAGGACCGAGGTGAGCCGCAGCACCGCGAGGACACCGTTGAAGATCAACACCGCAGCAGTGACGAAACGCAACCCGACACCGGGCCCGTCCGGCTTTCCGATCAGCCAGTTCCATCGCCTCCCCCATGGACGACCCGTCTCGACCTGCCGCACAGTGGCCCCCGTCGACTCCTGCACCGTTCATCCTCCCCGTCATGGCTGGATTACACCATCCCACCGTACGGGAACAGCAGCCCCTGCTCCCCACCCCGGCTGAGACCACCATTAACCCGAAACTGTCCCAGACATGACAAAAGCCCCGCGCCGTGTGGCGTGGGGCTCCCTCTTTCCACCTTTATACTGACTCCTCCTCCCCTTTGTTGTCAAATCGTCGCGGGTAGCCTGCGGAAGTATGCGCCCCGACCAGGTCATCGCCGTCCGTCTCAAACGCCACGGACTACTCGAGCGTGCCGACGGTGCCGTCCGGGCCCCACGACTTGATGGCGTCGGAGGCGGAGCTGCTCGGCCCGGCCCACGGAGCGAAGAACGTCGAACTCGTCGTCCGTGAAGAGTGAGGGCCTCTCTGCTTTTGCGCCCCCGATCGAGGAATCCGTTGCCATCGTTTCCAGGAAAAGGGGGCGCAAAAGCAGTTCGAGGCGAGGTGCACTCTGGGGGCGCTCTCGGGCACGCTCACTCCGACGGAGACCTGGCACCCCTGCACCCGGGTCACTTCCGGTAGGACTTGAGGCATGAACCTCGCGACCACCCAGTCCCGCCGGCATGGCCACACCGTCAAGGAGCACATCCTCACCGCGCCACTGGTCCACGGCAGCGCCAGAAACACAGGCGACACCAGCAGCACAGGCGGCACCGGCAGTACAGGCAGCGCAGACACCCGGACCATCGACATCTACGCCCGTCAGTACGTCCCCGACGGCGGCGAGAACCTGCCGGCGCTGCTGTTTCTGCAGGGCGGCCCCGGCCACGGCAGTCCCCGGCCCCAGGCCAACGGCGACGGCGGGGAACTGAGTGGCTGGCTGGGTGAGGCGTTGAAGAACTACCGCGTGATCCTCTTCGACCAGCGCGGCACCGGACGGTCCACCCCGGTCGACTTCGCCGTCCCCGAGGCCTTGGGACCCAGCCCGGCCGACCAGGCCGAGTACCTCACCCACCTGCGTGCCGACAGTATCGTCGCCGATGCCGAACTGCTCCGTGAGGCGCTGGGCGAAGATCCGTGGACGCTGCTCGGACAGTCCTTCGGCGGTTTCTGTATCACCACCTATCTTTCGCAGCGTCCCGAAGGCGTGGCCGAGGCATTCTTCACCGGCGGGCTGCCCGGCTTCGTCGGTGCGTCCGACACCCGTATCGACGACGTCTACCGCGCGACCTACGCGAAAACCGCCATCCGCAACGACCGCTTCACCACCCGGTACCCGTGGGCGCAGCAGCGCATCGCCGAGATCTGCCGACACCTCGACGACACCGAGGAGTCTCTGCCCACCGGCGAGCGCCTGACCTCGCGACGGTTCCGCACCGTCGGCATGAACCTGGGCCGCACCGGCGGCTTCGACACCCTGGCCTACCTGCTGGAAGAACCGTTCCGCACTGTTCCGGGCAGCCCGGGTTCCGCCGGACGACGCCGCCTGCGCACCCCGTTCCTCACCGAGCTGTCCAGTCACCTCAGCGTCGCCGATGCCCCGCTGTACGCGGTGGTCCACGAGACGATCTACGGCATCCGGGGAGCGACCAACTGGTCGGCGCATCGGATCCGCGAGGAGGTCCCCGGCTTCGCCGAGGAGGACGGCCACTACCTCACCGGCGAGCACTTCTACCCCTGGCACTTCGACGAGGACCCTGCACTGCGTCCGTGGAAGGCCGTCGCTGACCTTCTCGCCGACAAGGATGACTGGACGCCGCTCTACGACGCCGACCAGCTGCGTAACACCGAGGTTCCCACCGCCGCGGCAGTGTACCTCGACGACATCTTCGTCCCCTTCGAACTGTCGATGGAGACCACTGCGACGATCCGGGGACTGCAGCCGCACGTCACCAACCGCTGGGAGCACAACGGCATTTCGCAGGACGGTGCGTCCATCTTCAAGCACCTGCGGGCGCTGACCCACGACCACTGACGGCAGCCCCTTCCCGAGCTATGCATGTATAATGCATGCATGGGTGTCAACATGCAGATCCGCAACGTCCCGGAGGGTGTCCGCGACCGCATCGCCGAACGAGCTGCAGCGAAAGGGCAGAGCATCCAGGCCTACCTGCTCGAGATGGTGGAACGCGAAGCCCGGTTCGCCGGCAACGCCGCAACCTTCGACATCACTTCGGGTAGGCGCACGTCAATCACCGTCAATGATGCGGTCGACGTCGTGCGCGAAGGTCGCGAAGGCGGCGCCGAGGTCGACCGAGGGGACCTCCACGGAGAACTCGGATGATCGTCGTGGACGCCAGCGTCTGGGCAGTCGCCCTCACCGCTGACTCGGCAGAAGCATCCGCCGCGCGACAGGTTCTCGCCGACGACGTGCACTGGGCCATGCCGTCCCACGGACCGCTGGAGACTCTGCGGACAATCCGCCGTTTCGAAGCCTCCGGGCGTCTGTCCCCCGCATTGTCCACCGCCGCCATCGACGCGATGTGCGCCACCGAACTGGAAGTCGCGGAACCTTCGGCGTCGCTGCTGCGGGACGTCTGGGCGCTCCGGCACCACATCAGCCCCTACGATGCGGCCTATGTCGCCCTCGCCGCCCGCCATGATTGTCCTCTGGTCACTTTTGACAAGCGTCTCGCCCGGGCGGCATCCGACGTCGGGGGGGAAGCCGTTGTCCCGTCGCCGGCCCCGCCACCGGACCACTAGGGCGATTCCGCGTCGGTGGGCTAACCTCATTCCCCGTGAATGTAACCCGGGACAGTAAAGACACCGTCCGCCTCCCCGTCCTGATCTCCCTGATCCTCGGCGCCTGCATCGGCTCCGGCATCTTCGCGCTGCCGCAGAACGTGGCGAACGTGGCCTCGCCGGGTGCGGCGATCATCGGTTGGACGATCACGGGCGTCGGCATGCTGTGCATCGCCTTCGTCTTCCAGTCCCTCGCCCAGCGCAAGCCGCACCTGGACTCCGGCGTGTACAGCTATGTGCGTGCCGGCCTCGGCGACTTCGTCGGCTTCGCCTCCGGCTGGGGCTACTGGCTGGCCTCGATCATCGCCCAGGTCGGTTACGCCACGCTGTTCTTCAGCTCCCTGGCCTACTTCTTCCCCATCTTCGACGGACGCAACCTGCTGCTCAACGCCCTCTGCGTCTCCGTGCTGAACTGGACGATCTTCGCCGTACTGGCCCGGGGAATCCGGCAGGCCGCGGTGATGAACCTGATCACCACCACGGCGAAACTGCTGCCGATCGCCGCCTTCCTCATCCTGGTGGCCTTCCTGGGTTTCAACACCGAGGTCTTCACCGCAGACTTCTGGGGACGCGCCCTGACCTTCGGTGACGACGGCGACGAGGCCGCCAGCCTGTCCACTCAGGTCAAGGGCATGATGCTGTTCACCGTGTGGGCGTTCATCGGTGTCGAGGGCGCGTCGGCGTACTCCCGGCGCGCCAAGACCCGGCGGGATGTCTCCCTGGCGACCCTGCTCGGCTTCCTCGCGGTGTTCGTCCTGCTGCTGCTGGTGAGCTTCCTGTCCTACGGCGTGGCATCCCGCGAGGACCTCGCGGCGATGGGAGACAACTCCATGGCCGAGGTGCTGAAGCTGGTCGTCGGCCCCTGGGGCGGCGGGCTGATCTCCGCCGGTCTGTGCATCTCCGTGCTCGGCGCCTACGTCTCCTGGCAGATGCTCTGCGCCGAGCCGCTGACGCTGATGGCGCAGGACAACCTGCTGCCGAAGAAGCTGGGTCGCATCAACCCCTCCGGCGCCCCGGTCTCCGCGCAGCTGCTGTCCGCGCTGGTCATCCAGCTGTTCATCGTGATCTTCTTCCTCAACGAGTCCGCCTACACCACGATGGTGCAGCTGGCGACCTCGCTCTACCTGATCCCCTACCTCTTCGGCGCGCTGTACCTGATCTTCCTCGCCACCCATGGGGAGGGCATCCGGCACCCGGAGGCCGGCCGGTCGATCAACCTCGACGGCCCGACGGTGGGCCGGAGGACGAACCGTCTGCACCTGCTGATCGCGGTGGTGGCGTTCATCTACTCGGTGTGGCTGTTCTACGCCGCCGACCCGAAGTTCGTGCTGCTGGGGATGTTGCTCGTGGTCCCGGGCATGATCGTCTACGCCATCACCCAGATCCAGGGCGGACGCCGGGTCTTCAACGCCTTCGAGTGGTTCGTCGCCGCCGTGGTCGTCGCCGCCGCGGTGACGGCCGTGGTGCTCTGGACGCAGGGAGCCATCGACCTGTCGTAGGCCCCGGAGCCTGGCGCCTGGGCCTGGTGTCTGGCGCCTGTCCGACCCGGCTTTATCCTCTGCGTCATCGGAGTGTGCCCAGCGTCATCGAAGAATGTCGCTCTGGCTCATCAAAACGACATTCTTCGATGACGCTGGGCACACTTTAATGACGCAACTCGGCCTGACGGGGCGCGCGCATGCCTGAGAGCAATGAACTTGCACACCTGACCGCATATCCAGGGGCGAGACGCGAGTGCGCATAACAGGACGTGGGTATCCCGCATCCCTACTGGGAACTCCCCCAGACATTCAAATGCAACGGCCACGCTGACCCCCCCCTAGAATCGCCACCATGCGCACCCGCCCCTTCACCCAGGTCGACGTCTTCTCCCCCACGCCTTTCCTCGGCAATCCGCTGGCGGTGATCTTGGACGCAACCGGGATGACCGACGAGCAGATGCAGGACGTCGCACTGTGGACGAACCTCTCCGAGACCACCTTCGTCCTGCCGCCCACGTCGGACGGCGCGTCCGAGGGCGCCGACTACCGCGTCCGGATCTTCACGCCCGGCGGCGAAGTCCCCTTCGCCGGACACCCCACCCTCGGGACCGCACATGCGTGGTTGGAGAACGGTGGGACGCCGCGACGGGACGACGTGGTCGTCCAGGAATCCGGGGCCGGCCTGGTGGAGCTCACTGTGAACACTGGGGATACTGGGGACACTGGGGACACTGGGGACACTGCAGGTGAGCTTGCCTTTACTGCCCCTCCAACCACCCGGTCTGGACCCGTGTCGGACGCGGACCTGGGTGCCTTCTGCGCCGCCCTCGGCATCGACCGGGACATGGTGGTCAACCACCAGTGGGTGGCCAACGGGCCAGAGTGGGCGGTGGTCCAGCTGCCGAGCGCACAAGACGTCCTGGATCTGGGGCCGGATTTCTCCGAGCATTCTGACCTGCTGCTCGGCGTGGTCGGTTTCTACGGGGACGAGGATGGCCGCGACAATGGAGACGGTGACAGCGCAGATGTTGAGGTCCGCGCCTTCGCCCCGGGTGCCGGAATCCACGAGGACCCGGTGACCGGGTCACTCAACGCCTCGATCGGCCAGTGGCTGCTGCGCTCCGGCCAGGTAACCGGGGCGTACACCGCCTCCCAGGGCACCGTCATGGGGCGCACCGGCCGGGTCACCGTGACCCCCACCGCGGACGGCGGGAACGTGCTCGTCGGAGGGGCCACCACCACACTGATCCGGGGAAGCGTCGACGTCTGATCAGCGCACCGTCGGCACCAACGGGGGCTAGCCGGGGATACCTGGATCGACTACCATGCTGGGCACCACCCGATGTACCACCACCTGCCTTTTCTTTCCCCGCGACATCATCGCGGGTGCCCCCCGCGGGAGTCGTCATGACCGTGATCCTCTGGACCATCAACATCATCCTGGCCGTCGGCTTCGTCGGCTCCGGATTGATGAAGCTCGGCCGGGCGAAGGGCTCGCTGGTCGATGCCGGACTGGAGTGGGCCGACGACTACGGTGAGAACACCGTGAAGTTCATCGGCGCGGTGGAGTTCCTCGGCGCCCTCGGACTGATCCTGCCCCGCGCGCTCGGCATCGCCCCGGTCCTGTCGACCGTCGCCGCAGTCTGCCTGGCACTGGTCATGGTGGGGGCTGTGAGAACCCACGTCCGACGTGGTGAATTCCCCGGCCAGGCGGGCACCCCGGCCGCAGCATTAGGGGTTCTCGCCGTGACCAGCGCGACACTGGGGACACTCACCCTCTAGTCAAAGATACCGGGGGAGGGTACCCTATCCGGCATGAATGGTACCCCGGAGCAGGTCGCCGCCGTCCACCGTCGGACGCTGAACGTGGTGATCCTCAGTCAGGTCCTCGGCGGTGCCGGACTGGCCGCAGGCATCTCCGTCGGCGCCCTGCTCGCCGCCGACATGCTGGGTCGGACGGCCTAGCCGGTCTTCCCACCGGCCTGTTCACCCTAGGTTCCGCACTGACCGCCTTCCTGGTGGGACGCTCCACACTGCGCCTGGGACGCCGCATCGGCCTGGGTGCCGTCGGCGTCATCGTCGCCGCCACCATCGACAACCTGCCACTACTGTTCATCTCCCTGTTTGTCTACGGCGCCGGCACGGCGACAAACCTGCAGGCCCGCTACGCCGGCGCAGACCTGGCACCTGCGGACAAGCGCGGCCACGGCACCTCGATGGCGATGGTCGCCACCACCATCGGTGCGGTGGCCGGACCGAAGACCGCGGCGAACCACGCCGTGCCGATGTTCTCCCAGGCCGAGACGGCGTTCAGCTGGATCGTCGACCGGTTCAACGGGGTTGCCGCGCCGAACAGCTGTGGGTCGCTGTAACGACACCCCGGCAGACTATTTGTCGGGACGCTCCTGGTCACGCCGTCTCTGGCTCGGCCTGTCCTGTCCACGCCCGTCCTGCCCACGGCGCCGCTGCTCCCACAGCACCACCGCGGTGGAGCGCGGCACGTGCACGATCTCGCCGCGCCGGCGTCCGCCAGCGGTACCAGCACCACCGGCACCGTCCCCCTCCGCACGCCGCTCGGCCGCGGCCAGGCGACGACGCAGGGCGGCCGCCTGATCCTCCAGGTCGCGGACCTGGTTCTGCAGGTCGATGATCGCCTTGATCCCGGCGAGGTTCACACCCTCATCGTGACTCAGCCGCTGGATCTCCTGAAGCTGTTCGATGTCGTCCTGGGAGTAGCGGCGTCCACCACCGCGGGTACGCTCCGGGGAGACCAGGCCCATCCGGTCGTAGGTGCGCAACGTCTGTGCGTGCATGCCGGTGATCTCGGCGGCGACGGAGATCACGAACACCTCGCGCTCGCCCCGGTCAGGACGACCGTTGCCGTTGCTGCCTTTCTGCTCCGCCATCCTCGATCACCTCATCAGTTCCCGGACCAGTCCGCACGGGGGTCGAACCCGGCCCGCTTCTCTTCCTCGGCATAGTGGCGCAGGGCACTGGCCGCGCCCTCGTCCAGCTTCTTCGGCACCGCGACCTTCACGGTGACCAGCAGGTCACCGGAGTTGCCGTTGCGCTTGGTCACGCCCCGCCCCCGGACCCGCAGGGTGGTGCCGTCGGCGGTGCCGGCCGGGATCTTCACCCGCACCTTCGTGTCCAGCGTCGGGACGGTGACCGTCCCGCCGAGTGCGAGTTCGGTGAAACTCACCGGGACGGTCATCTTCAGGTCGTCACCACTGCGAGTGAACAGGTCGTCCGGCTTCACGTGGACGGTGACGAACAGATCTCCAGCGGGACGTCCCCGCTCCCCGGCCTCGCCCTGGCCGGCCAGCCGCACCTTCTGCCCGTCGACGACACCGGCGGGTACCCGGACGGTGATCGTGCGGGTACGCGTCACCCGACCGGTGCCGGCGCAGTCGTCACAGGGGTCCTCGATGCGGGTGCCGGTGCCGTTGCAGTCAGCGCAGGGCCGTGAGAATCCGAACGCCCCACGGTTCTCCGAGACCATGCCGGAGCCGGAGCACGTGCCGCACTTCGGTGCGGAGGTCCCCGGGGTGGCACCGGAACCGTGACAGGTGGTGCAGGCAGCCGGGCTGGTGAGCCGGATCGGGACGGTGACACCCTTGGTCGCCTCGCGGAACTCCAGGGTGATATCGGTCTCGACGTCCGCACCGCGGGTGCGGCGGGTGCGGGTGGAGCGGGCGCCGTCTCGACCTGCCCCGCCTCCGAACATGTCGCCGAAGACATCGCCGAAACCGCCACCGCCGGAGCGTCCTGACCGGTTGAACAAATCACCCAGGTCGAAGCCCTCGGACGTCCCCGCCCCGCCGAAGCCGCCGGCGCCACCGGCACCGCCGCCGGTACCGAAGCCACTGAAGCCGCCGTAGCCACCCAGACCACCGCTGGCGACCATCTGCTTCAGCTCGTCGTACTCGCTGCGCTTGTCCTTGTCACCGAGCACGGAGTATGCCTCGGAGGCAGTCTTGAAGCGGTTCTCAGCGACAGTGTCCCCGGGGTGCGCGTCGGGGTGGTTGTCCCGGGCGATCTTCCGGTACGCCTTCTTGATCTCGTCGGCATCGGCCGTGGATGACACGCCGAGGTCAGCGTAGTAGTCCTTGTCGATCCACTCCTTCTGAGCCACCGTCGTCCTCTCTGTCTGGTAAGTCTTCGTTGTATCGATGTTCTCGCGGTACAGCGTGAAACTTGAGTCTATCACGCTAAGGTCTACCTCCCTCAACGCACACCCGGCACCCCACATTCCCGGCTGTTAGGATGTGAGTCCATGTTCTTCCGAGGCCGACGCAGACGACGTGCGACACAGCAGATTCAGCAGGAAGACCTGCATTCTCGCAGCGTCGTCGACACTGACGGCCCGGACCAGATGTTCCCCCACCTCACCGCCGAGCGCGCCGATCTGCTGCGCGAGGAAGCCATGCAGGCCCTCCACGACGAAGGGTTCGACACCGTCTGGCGTCCCGACGGATACATCGCCGCCACCCCGGAAGGCCGGCCCAGCGCACCCCCGCGACTCGTCGGGCTCGACAACCTGTCGCTGCGCATCGCCCAGGAGCCCGTGGACACGCCGAGGTCCGACATCGCCCGGTTCGTCCGCACCTTCGTGCGCACCGTGGTCACCGATGCCGAGGTCGACATCGACGCCCTGCCGGACGCCGACTTCCTGCGTGGCCTGAAAGTCCGGATGATGCCCACCGAGATGCTGCAGGCAACTCCAGGCAACACGGCCGGGAACCCCAACTTCCAGGACGGCGTCCGCGAGATCACCGAGGACCTGTCCGCCGCACTGGTGCTCGACACCGATGCCGCAGTGATCACCCTCAACGACGACCACCTCACCGCCCACGGTGGGGACACCACCGACGGCCTCTCCGACCTGCACCGTGTCGGCCACCGCAACACCTGGCAGGAACTCGTCGACACGCCCGTCAACGTCACCCGGGTCACCGGCGACGACCCCGGCGCGCGGTTCTGGGCCCTGGACTCCGAGAGCTTCTTCCTGGCCACCGCCCCGCTGTTCCTCGACCAGTTCCTGGCCCGGTACATCCCGGGACTCGACACCTCCGAGGGGGTACTCGTCGCCGTGCCACACCGCCACCTGGTGCTGGTACGCGAGGTCAGCATGGGCACCGACCTGCTGGAGGGTATCAACGCGATGACGTCGGCGGCCGTACACCAGTTCACCGAGAACCCCGGTGCGGTGTCACCCCGGCTGTACCTCGACCACAACGGCGAGCTGAACGCCTTCACCGGTGTCACCACCCGGGACAACGGCCAGCAGGTGCTGCAGGTCTACCCCGACGAACACCTCATGCGACGACTCAACGAAGGAGACGGAATCGACGGCGTGGACGGTATCGAGTACGGCAACCCCGACGACCCGGATGGTCCTGAACGGCCGAACGGCGACGACGTTTGAGGGGGCCGGAACGGAAGGTGAACCGGCGCGGATTCCTCCTCGGCGGCGCCGGAGCCGTCGGGCTCGGCGCCGCCGCCGTCGGTGGCGCGATGCTGCTCGGCGGGCAGGACGGCCCCATCGGCCCCGGTGGTGGCGGTGATGATGGCGCCGACAAGACCCCGGCCATCGACCCCGGACCGCTGCAGCTGCAGGTCAACGACGCCGATCACCCGGGGCGGGTCAGCGTACTCACCGCCGACGGAACCGCGCTGGTCCACTTCGACGGCTACCGGCTGACCTCGTCGATCGGCACCCGGGCCGCCACGGTGGACGACCCGTCCGGCGGGAAGCCCGGCACCGGTCCGGTGCACGTGGAGTTCGAGGTCACCGACGCCGACTACACCGCCGCGGTGACCTACCGGGCGGAGGGATCGACCGTCACCGCCGACTGGGAATTCTCCGTGCCCGGCACCGGCTACGCCGATGGTGACGCGCTGCTGCGCTCCGGACGTATCTACCGCACCCTCGTCGACGCCGACAGCGACACCGGCATCCACATCCCCGCGACCCGCTGGAACCGCGACCCCGGTGGCGGCGTCCCGGTACTGGACCGTGTCACCGAGCTGCACTTCATCGACTGGACCAGCAGCGACGAAGATGGGGACACCCGGATTTCCGGCTGTCTCAGCGCCGAGGGCTCCCGCTCCCGCAACACGACCACCCTCCACGCCCCGCCCACCCCGCGCGCAGACCACACCGACGACGGACTCTGGCGGGCCCACGTCGAGTTCCGCGCCGACACCACCGTCGCCGCCGCCCGTGACCTGCTGGACGACGGACGCACCCTGCTCGCTGGCGGCGTCCTGTCCCACCCCGCACTGCCGGAGCGCACCGTGGACGTCAGCGGCCCGGGCACGTACAACGTCCTCACCGAGGCCGGCGAGCAGACCTTCACCGTCGGCGTCACCGACGCCCGAAACCGCACCAGCAGCACCAGCAGCACTGACGTCGAGGTCGTCGCACGCAGCTTCACCGGCGAGGAGGTACACCGCTCCACCCACACCGTCGAGGTCCCCGAAGACACCGACTACGTCGACACCGAGGTCACCATCGACCTGCCGGGCCCCCGCTCCTGGACCGCCGTCGAGGTCACCTGCGCCGACTCCTTCGCCCGCACCGCCGCCGCCGTGTGGCCGGAGTACGAGTACGGTCCAGCCGAACAGTCCATCGTCGGGCTGAGTGGTTTCTCCGCCCTGGCGTCCGGTTCACAGGCCCCGGCCCTGGAATCCGCCGAGGACGAGAAGGAGCTGTGGCAACGCATCGGTGTCGCCCACCTGCGCAACCCCTGGCTGAGTGCCGAGGAGTCCGTCGACCTCGGCATCAGCAACGCACTGCAGCCCGGCGGCTCACCGGGACAGTTCAGCGATGAACGCCTCGACCGCGGCGGCCAGACCTTCACCGAATGGGCCACCGACAACATCGACCGTGGCGAGGATGCCGACGTGTCCCACTACGAGCTGCTCAACGAGTGGAACATCGACGGCACCGACATCCGGGGCCGCGCCAGGGAATACACCAGCGACTGGTTGATCCCCTTCCGCGCCGAACTCGACCGCCGCGGCTCCTCGGCGAAGCTCATCGCCATGGCATTGGCCGGATGGGACGCGTCCTTCCTCGACATCATCGACGACGACGGCGGGTGGGACGCCCTCGACGGCATCGCCGAACACGCCGGACGCGGCAACTACGTCCCCGACTACGACAGCGGGCGGTGGAACTTCCTCGGCCAGGTCCGCACCGCGCGGGCCTACCTCGACGGACGCCTCGAACGCGGTGGCAACGCCGAAGAACTGTGGCTCACCGAGTGCTACTCCTGCACCCGGCCGAATGCCTGGTGGTACGACGATGAACGCACCGCCGCCGACTCCGTCCTGCTGTCCCTGATGCTCGCCAAAGCCGAGGGCGCGACCGGCACCCACTGGTTCCAGCTCGCCGATGGACTGTGGCACGACAAGCACGGCGTCGACCCGGTGGAGAGCGAGTACCACTACGGACTGCTGCACGCCGACCGGTCGCCGAAACCGTCGCTGCCGGCCTTAGCGCACGCCGCAGAGTGGCTGGACGGCGCGGTGTTCCTGGGGTGGGTCGAGTCGCCGCACCCCGACCTGCGCGGACTACGGTTCCGGCGCGGTGACGACAAGGTGTTCTGGGTGCTGTGGAGCCGGCAGGACGGCTACCTGAACAACGCCGACCACGGCACGGACAGCGCCTTCCCCCACCCCGAGGCATGGGTTGTCCCGGAGGGCGACACGGTGACCGTGACCGTGCCCGGGATGGAGACCGCCGTCGACGTCCTCGGTGCAGAGGTTCCACTCGGCGACGGCGACGGCGATGGCGGCGACGGCGATGGCGGCAGTGTCGCGGTGACCGTCGGAGCGTCCCCCATCATCATCAGCGGGGACCTCGACCCCGACCTGGCTGGGCCTGAGACCGTCACCGGGGACATGCGGGTCAACCTCACCGAGGTCACCGTTCGACGGTCTGAAGACTCCGACTCTGCACTGGTCATCGAGGGTGTCAACGGCACCGACTCGCGGTTGGGGCTGCGGGTGATGGGGCGTCAGGTCGACGGCGAGATCGACGAGAAGTCGGTCATCGTGCCCGCCGGGGAGTTCACCGAGGTCGTCGACATGGGTGAGTCCATGCCCCTGGACGACTCCTCCCCGGCCGCGTCGGTCGCCGGGGCCGTCGACGGGATACGCCCGCAGGTCCGCGTGTTGGCCCAGAGGCGGGAACGCACGGTGCCGGATGCCGCGGAGACGCAGGTCTACCGCGCGGAGTACTACCGCAGCGTATGAGCGGGGCGACTGGTGGGTGTGCGCGTCCCTCCCGTCCCCGCCCCACACCTCACCTCACCACACCTCACCCCATCTCACTGACAAATACCCATGGCTGGAGGTACGCTGACCAGCCCACACGCGTACCTCCAGCCATGGTGATTTGTCCGATTTCGACAAAGTGAAGCACCTGTCACCTCCCCACGGTTAGATAGGCCCATGGGGACATTCGGGGGACACCTGTGGATCAACGCCGAGAAGCAAGGGCGCATCAAACCGGGACGCGGACCGTACTTCACGCGCCGCGTCTACCCGTCGCGTACTCCTCGGCGACGCCGCGACGCGCTGGCCGACGGCACTCCGCGCAGGAAGGTCGACAGTTGGGAACGACTGGCCAGCGGAATCGTCCTACCACCTGATCCCCACGGAGCAACCGGCACACCGCCGGGCCACCGGCTCGGCCCCGCTGGATGGAGCGCAGAGGACCCCGGCACCTTGACCTGGGACATCCTCACCCGGCTCCGTGCCCACTGGCTGTCCACACCGGACAGCGTCGGCGCAGGATGGTGCGCCATCGCCGCCCACGGAATGCCGTACTGGGCCGACAGCGAGCCGGTCCTCCTGTTGTCGGAACGGCGTCGCCGGAACAGGACGAGCACCGGAACAGCAACCCACCGTCAGCTGACCGAAGGAACACCGACGGTCACCATCGACCCCTACTTCCCGCACCTCGAAGTGGTCGACGCGGGGACAGCCGTCGCCCAATGTGTCGCGACTATCTGGGCGGGGAAGAAGTCGTGGTGGGTGCCGGACGTACCGGGGCTCGACGATCGCGCGGTGCGTACCATCCAGTTCATCGACGCGTCCTACCAGTGCACACATCTCGACGCCGACGACCGTGATGAGCTGCCGGCCGGGCACGGATGGACCTCGCAGGTGACCATCTCCCTGGACAGCGGGAGAGTCAGGAACCGGTCGATGCCCGGGGACAACGTCACCACAGCCGACCTGGCGTGTACGTCATTGAAGGTGGCGGTCTACTACGACGGCAACCACCACACCGGCGAAGAGCAGAAGCTGAGGGACTTCCGGCTCTACCAGCGACTCAAGAGTCTGGGGTGGGAAGCGGTGCGCATCGACAAGGAACTGCTGTGGGACCGGGCCGACATGTTGGATCAGATTCGGGCGGCGATCAACGCCGCCCGGCGCAACGCAATATGAAATGCCCATGGCTGGAGGTACGTGAACCGGGTGGTTCATGTACCTCCAGCCATGGGTATTCAGCGTGGAGAGCCGGAGGACGCGGCGGCGCTAGCGGTCGGCGATGACGACCATGGCGGTCCGCAGCACGCGGTCGCCGAGGCGGTAGCCCTTGCGCAGGACGGTGCCCAGCGCCTTGTCGTCGCCGGTCGACATGTCCTGCACGGCCTCGTGCTGCGACGGGTCGAACTCGTCACCCTCGGCACCGAAGGTCTCGACCTTCAGCGAGGCGAACACGGCGTCCAGCTTGTCGGCCACGGCCTTCAGCGGCCCGGTGAGGTCACCGTGCTGCTCGGCCAGGTCCAGGTCATCCCGGATCGGCAGCAGTCCGGCGACGGTGTCGGCCTTCGCGCTCTCACGGATCGCCACCCGGTCGCGCTCGGTGCGCTTGCGGTAGTTGGCGTACTCGGCGCTCACCCGCTGCAGGTCGGCGGTGCGCTCGGCGAGCTCGACCTCCAGCGGAGATGCCTCGGGGGCGGCCTCCGCCTCGGCAACCGCCTCGTCAGCGGCGTCGGCGGCAGCATCTGCGGCGGCGGTGGCCTCGGTGGCGGTGGCGGGTTCCTCGGCGAGGGCGTCTTCGACCTCGGCGTCCAGCACCTCGTCACCGGCACCACCGGCGTTACCGGCAGCAGCGGCAGCGGCGTCGGCGGCGTCGATCACGGCATCCTCCTCCGGCGTGGTCTCGGCCAGGTCGGGGCCGGTGTACTCCTCGTCGGTCACGGCGGGATCACCGGGGTCGGCGGGGTTCGGCTGGGTCACTTGTTCTCACCCTTGTCGGCACTGTCAGCGCTGTCGGCGTCGTCCTCGTCGACGACCTCGGCATCAACGACATCGTCCTCGGCTGCGGCACCCTCGGCACCCTCGGCGCCGGCGCCCTCAGCCTCAGCCTCGTAGATGGCCTTGCCCATCTCCTGGCTCTCGGCGGACAGCTTCTCGACGGAGTCCTTGACGGCCTCGATGTCGTCGCCCTTGAGTGCCTCGTCGACGGCGTCGGCGGCCTCGGTGACCTTGGTCTTGGTCTCCTCGGAGACCTTCTCCTCGTTCTCGGTGAGGAACTTTCGGGTCTGGTAGACCATCGACTCGGCGGAGTTGCGGACCTCCTGCTCCTCGCGACGCTTCTTGTCCTCGTCAGCGTGGGCCTCGGCGTCCTTCACCATCTGGTCGATCTCCTCCTGGGACAGACCGGAGCCGTCCTGGATGGTGATGGTGGACTCCTTGCCGGTGCCCTTGTCCTTGGCGGTGACGTGGACGATGCCGTTGGCGTCGATGTCGAAGGTGACCTCGATCTGCGGCACACCACGCGGGGCCGGGGCGATGCCACCGAGCTCGAAGGAGCCGAGCAGCTTGTTCTGCTGGGCCATCTCGCGCTCACCCTGGAAGACCTGGATCTGTACCGACGGCTGGGAATCCTCGGCGGTGGTGAAGGTCTCGGAGCGCTTGGTGGGGATGGTGGTGTTGCGCTCGATGAGCTTGGTCATCACGCCACCCTTGGTCTCGATACCGAGGGACAGCGGGGTGACGTCGAGCAGCAGCACGTCCTTGACCTCACCGCGCAGGACGCCGGCCTGCAGGGCAGCGCCGACGGCGACGACCTCGTCCGGGTTGACGCCCTTGTTCGGCTCGCGGCCGCCGGTCATCTCCTTGACCAGGTCGGACACGGCGGGCATGCGGGTGGAACCACCCA
>DHCFJ07801__coassemble_1947_pt1 | contig 17646 bp, 17 predicted proteins | sample DHCFJ07801__metabat2_low_PE_008 | metagenome-assembled genome bin DHCFJ07801
TAGAGCCGCGGACTCATAATCCGCTGGTCGCGGGTTCAAGCCCCGCTGGCCCCACAGTGAGTACCAGCAGGCCAGAGGGCATATCGTCACACAGATGATATGCCCTCTGTCTGCACCCGGCACACGCCGCCTACGACCTACCTCACACTGCCTCAGTCTTTGTTTTGCAGATCACACTTATGGGACCTTTTCTCTCCCTAAACTTCCTGCCATCGGCGACCTAACGCCGTTCACCAACCCAGGGAGTCAGACATGCAGGATGGAATCGGCGCACAACTGTTGCCTATCGGCCTCGCCGTGATCATGGTGGGCATCGGCCTCACCCTCACCCCCACCCAGTTCAGGCGCAGCGTGAATTCCACATCCACCGTCACCTGGGGGCTGATCGGTCAGGTGGTGGTCGTCCCGCTCATTGCCCTGGCGCTGGCGTTCATTCTCAATCTCTCCCCTGTGTTGGCTGTCGGCTTGATGCTGCTCGCCGCCGCCCCTGGCGGTGTCACCACGAACCTGTTCGCGCATCTGGCCAAGGGCAATGTCCCGCTGTCCATCGTGCTGACCGTGATCACCTCGATCCTGATGATGGCCACCCTGCCGCTGTGGGTATGGATCACCGTGCGCCTGTTCGAGGACGTTACCGGTGATGTCGGAACGGTCACCGTCCCCCCGGGCGAGGCGATCGGACTGGTCGTCGGTGTTGTCGGCGTGCCGGTGATCATCGGTATGTTCATCCGGGCGAAATCGGAGCGCATCGCCGCGAAGCTGGAGAAGATCATCGCGGTCGTCGGCGTGGTCGTCCTGGTCGGCGTGTTCACTTTCCTGGTCATCGATCTCGGCGATGAGCTGGGCCCGCTGATCGGCGAGGTTGGCCTCACTGTCCTCATCTTCAACGCCCTGGTGATGGCCACCGGCTGGGCGGTCGGTGCAATGCTGAAGCGTCCGGCGGAGGACAAGGTCGCTCTGGCCGTCGAGTACGGTCTACGCAACTCGACGATGTCGATGGTGATCGCCCTGTCGGTCATCGGCTCGACCGAGATCGCTGCGCCGGCCATGCTGTTCAGCATGACCATGTACATCTTCGGTGTCGCCCTGCTGGTGTGGCGCCGTCGGACGTTGAAGAAGTCGGACGCCCCGACCACCGCCAGTGCGGAGGATTCCGACGTCACCGTCCCCCAGGGGTGACGAGTCCGGATTCGTAGGCCAGGACGACAAGTTGCGAGCGATCCCGGGCGTGGAGTTTCGACAGTAGCCTGCTGACGTAGGTCCTCGCGGTCGCCGGGCTGATGTGCAGGTGCGCGCCGATCTCGGCGTTGGTCTCACCGTGCCCCACCCGTTCCAGCACCTCCCGTTCCCGGCCGGTCAGCCCGTCCAGCAGTTCGGGACGCGTCGCTGAGACACCGAACTCCCCGAGCCTGGCGAGGATCGTCGGGGTGATCGACGGCGAGAGCGACCCGTCCCCGGCGTCGACGGAACGGATCGACGTGCGCAGGTCCACCGGCGAGATGTCCTTCAGCAGGTAGCCGGACGCCCCGGCGTGGATCGCGGCGAGGACGTCACGGTCCTCGTCGAAGGTGGTCAACACCAGTACCCGTACCTCGGCAAGGTCCGGGTCTGCGACGATGCGTTCCGTGGCGGCGATGCCGTCCATCCGTGGCATGCGGATGTCCATGAGCACCACATCAGGCCGATACTGCCGGACCAGGCTGACGCCCACTTCCCCATCGGCGGCTTCGGCCACGACCTCGATGTCACCGTCGCGTTGGGCGAGTTGGCGTAGTCCGGCGCGGACGAGTTCCTGGTCGTCGACGAGCACGATACGGATCATGGTTCCAACCTCGCCGGATTCCTCGCGGTGACGGTGAATCCGGCAGGGCTGGTGGTGCCGGTGGAATAGGTGGTGAACGTCCCGCCGAGGACCCGCACCCGTTCGGCCATGCCGGTGACCCCGTGGCCGAGCGAGCCACCCCCGCTACGGTCACCGGTGTCACCGCCACCACCGTTGTCAGCCACCGTGACCACCAGCGTGGCGTCCTGAATGTGCGCCGAGACCCGCACCCGGGTGGCGTGGGAGTGGCGCAGCACATTGGTCAGCGACTCCTGGACGATCCGGTAGGACGCGGCGTTTACCGCCGGGGTGAGGTCGGCGGAGCGCGTGCTGATGTCGACGTCCACGGCGATGCCGGCGGCCTCTACGTCGGCGGTGAGCACCCCGATGTCGTCGAGGGACAGGACGCTGCGCTCACCGTCGGTGTCGCGTTCCCGCAGCAGGCGGAGCATGGTGCGTAGTTGGTTCAGGGTGCTCGAGGCCTGCGATCTGATCTGGTCCAGCGGTGCGGCCGCCGGGTGGTCGTCGGTGATCTCCTCACGGGCGACGGCGGCGTGCAGGGAGACCACCGACAGGCCATGCCCGACGGAGTCGTGGAGTTCACGGGAGATGTGCTCGCGTTCCACCTGCTCGGCTAGCTGGGTGATGTGTCGCTGTTGAGCGAGGTGACGCCGCCGGGCCTAACGCCTGGCGAGCTCGGGAGATTGCGACGGCGACAGCCCCGGTGGCCACGCCGACAATCACTCCGGTCAGCAGACTCGACAGTCCGGAGAGCACCCGGAGGATCACCGTCTCCACCGCTGGATCCAGGTCGCTGAGGTTCCCGCCGAGTGCTGGCGGGTTGCCGCCCAAGGCCGAATCCCAGAAGATCTGGTGGCCCAGCAGCAGGAAGACCCCGTAGATCGCCCCGATCGCCAGACTGGTGACGAATGGACGTTGCGCCCGGGCAACGAGGGTTGCGATGATCCAGATCAGCGGCGGGACGAAGACGAACAAAGAGTTGGTGAACGTCCCCTCGTGGATGATGTCGAGATCGTGCAAGACCACTCGAGGTGCGCCGAGGGCGGCGAGAAGGACGAGGACGGGGACGGAGAACCCGAGGCGTGGGCTCTGGTCCACCTCGGTGTCGGTGTTGCTGTACATGCTCACTGACGCTACGGCCGGGCCGCAGGGTGCACATCCGTCTACGCGCGTCTCCCGGTGTCGCTTCTCGACGTAGTCCGTTGCAGTCCGACGCCGTCCATTGGCGACCAATGGCATGGGGATGTCGAGACCGTAGGCCGATGTGCTGCTGTTCGGGCCGCAATAGCGTCATGGCTATGACTCCTTCACCGAGCACTTCACCTTCCCCCCCTCCTCCACCTCGGCCCCTCGCCAACCACAGTGAGCTGGTTGCTGGCCTGTGCCCTCGGCGTGATCGCGCTGATCCGACCGGTGGTGCGAATCATCGCAACCCAGGCTGGCTACGAACTCTCGGCGGCCGTCCCCGTTCTACTCACGCTCGGCATCACCGTGGTGTGGGTCGTCGCCGTGGACTCCGCCCGAACACCATCTCCGGTCCTCACCCTGATGATTGCCGGTGTGGTCTACGCAGTGCTCTCGACCGGTCTCAGCGGGGTCCTCTCCCCTATCCTCGATGGCGAGTTCTCCGGCCCGCCGGCGAACCCGGTCGCGATAATCCCGATGCTGCTGATCAATGCCGGGTGGGGACTGGTCGCTGGCGGGATCGCGCTGACCTTCCGGCGGCGGGTGTCCCCGACTGCCCTTCGCAGAGCACCACTGTGAGTCCTACCGCACCAGACGCGCGACGGCGGCGGAGACCTCGTCGAGCTTCTCCATCGCCTCTTCCTCTCCCTGCTGGGCGGCATGCAGGACGCAGTGCTGCATGTGGTCGTCCAACAGGGCCAGCGCCACACTCTTCAGCGCCGACTGCACGGCGGTGACCTGGGTCAACACGTCGATACAGTAGGTGTCCTCGTCGACCATGCGGTGCAGGCCGCGGACCTGCCCCTCGATGCGCTTGAGGCGGGCGAGGTAACGCTTCTTGTCCGGAGTGTAGCCGTGCGACCCGGCGTCCGCACCGTGGCCCTCGTGGCCGTCGTTGCCCTCCCCGGCTGCCGAATCCCCGCAGCCGCATCCGCAGGACGCACCCGCGTCCTGGTGCGCCAGCAGGTTGCCGTTCACGGCGCCGTCATTCACGGTGCCCTCGGTACCCTCGCTCATGATGTCTCCTGTCCGCGTGAGAAAAGCCCCCGGGTAATACCCCTACAGGGTATCAACGTCGGGGGCTTTCCCGCAAGGTGGGACGCCCTTGTGAGTGCGTACCCAGCGCATGCTCAGTGGCCGCGGGCGATCCACTCCTCCAGGTGCGGGGCCTCCGCACCGATCGAGGTGGCATCACCGTGCCCGGTGTACACCTCGGTCTCCCCCGGCAGCGTCAGCACCTTCTCCCGGATCGAGTCGATGATCGTGTCGAAGTCACTGAACGACCGGCCCGTCGCACCCGGACCACCGGCGAACAAAGTGTCACCACTGAGCAACACCTTCGCCTCCGGCAGGTACAGACAGCACGACCCTGGCGAATGGCCCGGAGTATTCACTACCCGCAACCTGGTCCCGGCGATGTCGAAGACCTGCCCATCGGACAGATCCTCGTGCCCGACACCTGGGTGCGTCTGGTTCCACAGCATCTGGTCACCCGGGTGCACATGGATCCGGGTATCCAACCGCTCCGCCAACTCCGGGGCCACGGTGATGTGGTCATTGTGGGCGTGGGTGCAGATCACCGACCGCACCCGACGACCACCGACCGCCTCCACGATCGCATCGGCATCATGGGCAGCGTCGACAACGATCACCTCCTCATCGTCACCGATCAGCCAGATGTTGTTGTCCACCTCCCACTCGCCACCGTCGAGCGCAAACACCCCGTGGGTCACGACCCGGTCAATACGCAGCCCCGTCTCGGAGGCACCGGCGAACTTCTCGGACTCTCCTGGGACACTCACAGCTCCACCACCGATCGCAGCACCGAACCCTGCTTCATCTTCGTGAAAGCATCCTCCACCGCATCAATACTGATCCGCTCATCCACGAAGTCACCCAACGGGAACCGCCCCTGCAGATACAGGTCGGTGTACAACGGGAAATCCCGCTCCGGCAAACAATCGCCGTACCAGGACGACTTGGTCGCCCCACCACGCCCGAACACATCCGCCAGCGGCAACTCCAGGCGCATCTCCGGGGTCGGCACACCGACCAGCACCACTCGTCCGGCCAGGTCACGCATGTAGAACGCCTGGGTAAAGGTCCCCGGCAGTCCCACAGCATCAACCACGACATCGGCACCGACACCACCGAGGATCTCGTGGACGGCCTGCACCACCGGCTGATCCTCACCGGTGGCCGAGGCATCCCCACCCAAAGCCGACGGGTTGATCGTGTGCGTGGCCCCGAAGTCCTTCGCCCGCTCGAGCTTCTCGTCCGACAGGTCCACCGCAATGATCCTGGTGGCCCCGGCCAGCTTCGCCCCGGCGACCGCGGCCATCCCCACACCACCGCACCCGATCACGGCGACGGACTCACCACGCTTGATCTCACCGGTGTTCACCGCCGCACCCAGACCGGCCATGACACCACAGCCCAGCAGCCCGACCGCCGCCGGATCGGCCGACGGATCCACCTTGGTGCACTGTCCCTCGTGGATCAGCGTCTTCTCGATGAACGCGCCGATCCCCAGCGCCGGCTCCAGCTCGGTGCCGTCGGTCAGCGTCATCTTCCTGGAGGCGTTGAACGTGGCGAAACAGTACTTCGGCTCGCCCTTCTTGCACGCCCGGCACTCGCCACACACCGCACGCCAGTTCAGCACCACGAAATCACCGACGGCGACGTGCGAGACGTTCTCACCGACGGTCTCCACCACACCGGCGGCCTCGTGGCCGAGCAGGAACGGGTAATCGTCGCTGATCCCACCGTCCCGGTAGGCCAGGTCGGTGTGGCAGACACCGCAGGCCTGGACCGCCACGATGACGTCGTTGGGGCCCGGATCAGGCACCATGACATCCACCAGTTCCACTTCTGCACCCTTACCGCGGGCGATAACACCCTTGACCGTTGTATCCACTGGCGCCGTTCCTTTCATGCAGGTTCGTCTCGTTGGTTCCCCCAACCATACGGAGAAATCCGCGTCTCTGGGGATCCCGGTGTTCCCGCGGGCACCCGGGGCGGCAGGTATGATGGCGGCATAGTTCTACGGTCGCCTTCCACCCCACGATTCGCCCCACGATTCACCAAGGAGCACCCTCAATGATCCAGCTGGTCATCGGCGCCGCCGCCGGCTACGTCTTCGGTACCAAGGCAGGACGGCGTCGCTACGAGCAGATCCGGCGGGGCTACGAGGCCACGATCAACTCCCCGGTCACCCGGCGTGCCGTCCAGGCAGGACGCAAGGCCCTGGCCGACCGCATCGATCCCGAGCCGCGGATGCGCGAGCTACGCGACGTTCGTGGTGCCGACCGTCGCGGGGAGCTCGACGGTTCGCAGGACGCCTACCTGGAGGACGACGCCCTCGAGTTCGAGGAGGACATCATCGTGGAGTCGGACCAGCCCCGGATGCGGGACGCCAAGGGCCGACCGGTCAGTGAGCAGGACGGCTCCGGCGGCACCTCACGTCGCCGCTTCGGCCGCCGGTAGTCACTGCCAGCCCCTCTGTTAGCCGCCCAGCTCCCCGTAGGACTGAGCCTGTTCCTGCAGCGTACGCCGGTACTTCTCCAGCGCCATGAGGTCGGCGAAGGTGTCGTTGTACTCCTTCTTCTTCGCCCCACCCTGGTCCGGACGCATCTGCTGCATCCGTGACTTCAGCTCGGCGATTTCCACGCCGACCCAGCGCTCCTCCATCCGGGCGACCACCGCACCTGCGTAGAACTCCAGGCGCTCAGGCTTGCACCGTGGCTCCTCCACCGCCAGCTCACTGATCACCGCGCGGCACATCACGTCATCGGTGGCCGCGGTCACCGCGTCCAACCAGTCGGCACCTGCGGCATGGCCGTCGGCGGTGTCGACACTGCCTACCCCGCCTGCCGCGGAGATCGCGGTGGCGACCGCGACATAGGTCGGGTGCTCGAAGGTCTCCGGCAGCAGTCCGTCGGCGTCCGCACCGACCATCTGCGGCTCCTGCAGCATCAGCTTCAGCACCTCGCGGGCCGGTTCCAGGTTGATGTCATCCGGGTTCGGACGGCTCAACATCGACGCCACCGCACCACCCCGCGCACCGGTGCCCGCGGCTTCAGCCTCCTGCGCCCGACGGGTCAGCCTGGCCACCCCCTCCTTGAGCTGGGTGCCGGAACGGTCCTGCCCGCCCCGGGCGGCCTCACGGCGCACCTGGGTGACCACCTCGGTGGGGTCCGGCCAACTCAGCCACCCGGCGGCCTGGCGTGCGTACTCGTCGCGCAGGGCGTTGTCGCGGATCCCGGCGAGCACCGGGACGATACGGCGCAGGGCGTCAACCCGACCGTCGACGTGGTGGGTGTCATAGCCACGCAGGATGGTACGGATGACGAACTCGAACATCGGGATCCGGTCGGCCACCATCTCCCGGACCGCGGCATCGCCGCGCTCCAACCGGATGTCGCAGGGGTCCATGCCGTCCGGGGCGACAGAGACGTAACTGCGTCCGGTGAACTTCTGGTCGCCCTCGAAAGCACGCATCGCGGCCTTCTGCCCGGCCTCGTCGCCGTCGAAGGTGTAGATGATCTCGCCGCGGAAGAACTGGTCGTCCACCATGAACCGGCGCAGCATCTGCAGGTGCTCCTCGCCGAAGGCGGTACCACAGGCGGCGACCGCTGTCGTCACTCCGGCGGCGTGCATCGCCATGACGTCGGTGTAGCCCTCGACCACGACCGCCTGGTGGTCGGTGGCGATCGACTTCTTGGCCAGGTCGATGCCGAAGAGCACCTTCGACTTCTTGTAGAGCAGCGTCTCCGGGGTGTTCATGTACTTCCCCAGGTTGTCGTCCTCGAAGAGCTTGCGGGCTCCGAAGCCGATGACGTCGCCGGCCACCGAGCGGATCGGCCACAGCAGCCTGCGGTGGAAACGGTCGATCGGCCCACGGTTCCCCATCCGGGACAGCCCGGCGTCCTCCAACTCCTTGAACTCGAACCCGCGGCGCAGCAAGTGCTTGGTCAAGGCGTCCCAGCCGGCGGGTGCGTAGCCGCAGCCGAAGGCCGCGACGGTCTCCTCGGAGAACCCACGGTCGCGCAGGAACGCCCGGGCGGTGGCCGCCCCCTCGTCCTGCTCGTCGGCGTAGCGCTCCATGTAGAACTCGTGCGCCGCCCGGTTCGCCGCGATCAGACGCTGTCTGGTGCCGGGCTCCACCCGGTTGACCGGCCCCCCGCCCTCGTAGTTGATGCGGTAGCCGATCCGCTCAGCGCACTGCTCGACAGCCTCGGGGAAGGTAACGTGCTCCATCTTCATCAGGAAGCTGAAGACGTCCCCGCCCTCCCCGGTGGAGAAGCAGTGGAAGTAGCCCTTGTTCGGGCGGACATGGAAGGACGGGGTCTTCTCGTCCTTGAAGGGGCTCAAACCCTTCATAGAATCCACACCACCGGGGGTGAGCTGGACATACTCGCCCACCACCTCCTCGATCGGGGTCTGTTCCCGGATCGCGGCGATGTCGGTGTCTGGAATCCGCCCTCGTGCCATGGCGACCATGATAGCGCCACCAGCGGACCGGCCCAGAAGAGCGAATCGACTGTGATGCAGGACACAACGTCCTACGATGGGGAGGACTGCAGAACCAGTACGGCTGCCCGAAGGTGCTGACTACACCGACGAGACGCCGTCGCACCATGAGAAGAGGACTCCCCATGCCATCTGCTGGCACGCATTATGACGTTCTGACCATCGGTTCCGGCTTCGGAGGTTCAGTGACCGCCCTGCGACTGACGGAGAAGGGCTACCGGGTCGGGGTGATCGAGGCCGGCCGACGCTTCGCGGACCATGAGTTCGCGAAGAACTCCTGGCACCTCAAGGACTTCCTCTGGGCACCGAAGCTCGGCTTCTACGGCATCCAGCGCGTCCACCTGCTCAAGGACGCCATGATCCTGGCCGGAGCCGGTGTCGGCGGCGGGTCACTGAACTACGCCAACACGCTCTACAAGCCCGGCGACAACTACTTCCGCAGCCGCGCCTGGGACCACATCACCGACTGGGAGGACGAGCTCACCCCCTACTACGACCAGGCCCGGAAAATGCTCGGCGTGGTGACGAATCCGACCGTCACCCCGGCCGACAAGCTCTCGAAGCAGGTCGCCGAGGAGATGGGGGTCGGCGACACCTTCCGGATGACCCCGGTCGGTGTCTTCTTCGGAAAGAAGGCCGGGCTGGAGGGAGAGGAGGGCGAGACCGTCGCCGACCCCTACTTCGGTGGTGTCGGCCCCGACCGCACCGCCTGCACGGAGTGCGGTGAGTGCATGACCGGCTGCCGGCACGGGGCGAAGAACACCCTGCTGAAGAACTACCTCTACCTTGCGGAGAAGGCCGGTGCGAAGGTCCACGACCGGTCCACGGTCACTGCGATCCGCAAGCTCGGTGCCGATGACGAACCCGGCTAGGAGATCACCGTCGAGCGGACCAGACCGATCCTGGGCCGGAAGAAGACCTCCACCTTCACCTCCGACTACCTGATCATGGCCGCCGGGACCTGGGGCACCCAGAACCTGCTGCACCGGGAGAAGGAGGACGGCACCCTGCCGCAGCTCTCCGACCACCTCGGCCAGCTGACCCGCACCAACTCCGAGGCCCTGCTGGGCGTCGGACTGTGGAAGAAGGAGCCGGAGTACGACTTCCACAAGGGAGTGGCGATCACCTCCAGCTACTGGCCCGCCCCGGACACCCACATCGAGCCGGTGCGCTACGGACTGAAATCCAACGCCATGGGCCTGCTGCAGACCCTCAACACCGACGGTGACACCAGATGGCCCCGCTGGGTGGAGTTCCTGCGCCTACTGGTGAAGAACCCGCTGGCGATCAAGCTCGTCCTCGACCTGCGCGGCTGGTCGGAGCGCACCATGATCAACCTGGTCATGCAGGCCCGCGACAACTCGCTGACCACCAACCTCAAGAAAATCGGCCCGCTGCGCTGGCTGACCAGCCGTCAGGGCGAGGGCGAGCCGAACCCGTCCTGGATCCCGGAGGGCAATGAAGCCACCCGGCGCGGTGCCGCCCACTTCGACAAGGCTGTGGCCGGTGGTGTGTGGCCGGAGGTCTTCAACATCCCGCTGACCGCGCACTTCCTCGGCGGCTGCACGATCTCGGACTCCCCGGAGACCGGCGTCGTCGACCCCTACCACCGGGTGTGGGGTTATCCGTCGATGTTCGTCACCGACGGCTCCTCGATCACCGCGAACCCGGGTGTGAACCCCTCGCTGTCGATCACCGCGAATGCCGAACGTGCCGCGGCACTGTGGCCGAACAAGGGGCAGGTCGATCCCCGCCCCGACCAGGCGACCACCTTGGCCGGCTACCAGCGGGTCACGCCGGTGCGTCCGGAGCACCCGGTAGTGCCGGACGAGGCGCCGGCGGCGCTGCGCCTGCCGATCACCCCGGTGCGCAGCACGGTGTAGTCCCGGTCAGCGGGTAGGCCCCGACCAGTGTCAAAAGCCGGCGTAGAAGTCGGCGAGACGGTGTTCCCCCATCGTCTCCCCGACACAGTCGTGCGCCATATTCCACGTCAGGAACCGGACGGTATCCGCCGCCTGCGGATTGACCAGCGCCATCAGACGCAGTGCCGGTTCCAGGAGCATCCGGGGAATCCTCACGGTCCGTGGTGATCGGCCAGCGGCCTCACCGGCGACCTCCGCTAGTTCGGGCCAGGTGAAGATCTCGGGACCACCCACATCCCAGGAGCCGCCGACACCACTTTCCATCCGGTCGACGATGAACGTGGCGAGGTCCGCACCGTGGATCGGGTTGACGCGCACCTGGCGATCCAGGACCGGCACCAGGCCCCGACGTGCCATGGGGAGCATCTCCAGCATGTCCGAGAAGTAGCCCGACGGGCGGATGATCTGGGCGACGACCTCGGCGGTGGCGAGGGTCTGCGCAAACGCGGACTTCGCCCGCGTCAGCTGTGCCGGGCAGTCGTCTGCCCCGAGCGCGTGGACGTAGGTGAAGGAGCGTCCTCCGTCTGCCAGCACAGAGTTCAGGACATTCAGATTGGCCAGGTTATCGATCTCCCAGGGGTCGTTGCCCTGTCGGGTGACTCCCAGCGCAGAGATGGTCCTCTCGGCACCTGCGGAGATATCACGGGTGAATGTCGGATCGGTGACATCCCCGACCACCCATTCGGCGACACGGCCGTCCAGTCCCGGGGATCCGTGGGGTCCTTCCGCCTCGGCACGGCCCCTGTCCCGTACCACTGCGCGAACACTGTAACCACGGCCCGCCAGTTCAGCGACGATGTACCTTCCCGCATAGCCGGACGCACCGACGACCAGCACAGTAGTCACTTCTCACTCACCTCTGCTCATGGGTCCGGCCCCGTCCTGGACGGCAATGTCCTGCACCAGGATCCTACCCGGGAGGGCCTGTTGGCCGACCCCGATCAGGTTCTGTGCGACACTTGTCTCCGTGAATCGGAGTGCAGGCACCAACAGCAGTGGTTCGGGCAACGGCAAGGACCCGAAGAAGATCGTCGGCGGTATCGCCGGAGTGGCTGTGGCCCTGGTGGCCGGCTATTTCGGGTTGGACGCCGCGACCAGTGACGATCCTGCACAGGCCGTCGATTCCGCCTCCGGCGACTCCTGTGCCGTCGACACGCTGCCGTCCGAGGCCGACGGGGTCATCGACACCATTCTCGACGGTGGGGACTTCGACCACCCGGACCACGACGGCAAGCATTTCGGCAACTACGAGGGCGTGCTGCCGCAGGAGTCGAACGACTTCTACCGCGAATACACCGTAGAGACCCCCGGGCTCGACCACCGCGGTGCCCGGCGCATCGTCGTCGGCGGCGGCACCCACACCGATCCGGACATCTGGTACTACACATCCGACCACTACGACAGCTTCTGCGAGATCCCCGACGCTGAAGACTGAGAAGTCTGAGTGGCCTGAATACACTCAACCCCAGGCCGCGCTGATCGACGAGGCCGACTTGTCCAACCGCTCCAACCTGGACTCGGTCAGTGAGGCCACCTGGTCGATGACCACCCGCAGCTTCTCTGCGTCGGTGGACGCCTCCTCCCACCACGGGCGGAACAGCAGGTCCAGGCTGCCCGGTGCGCCTTCCGAGAGGTACTTGGTGACCCGGAAGATGCGCTCGCGCTGACGTTCCTGGTCCGACTGGTGACGCCCCTGGTCCATCACGTAGAGCACGGCGATGGATTTCAGCAGCACCACCTCGGCGCGGACCTCGTCCGGGATGATCAGGTCGGCGGAGTAGCGTCCCAACGGGATCCGCGGGTCCCCCTCGGTCGACAGGTTCAGGTGGGCCGAGCGGGTCGCGGTCACCGAGGCGGTGACGAACCGGCTGACCAGCTCACTGGTCAGGCCCTTGAGCGCCACATGGTCCTGCAGTGAGCCGTCGAAGTCCGAGGCACGGACCACCGGTGCCATGGCGCGCAGTCGGTCGGCGGCGTCCAGCAGTTCCTCCGGGGAGCCGCCGAAGGCCCGGGCGCCCTTCTCCGCCAGCGCGGCGAGTTCCACCAGGTCCCACAGCACCCGCAGGCTGATGCGTCCGGAGACGATGCCGTCCTCGACGTCGTGGACGGAATAGGCCACGTCGTCCGACCAGTCCATGATCTGGGCCTCGAGGCACTTGCGTCCCTCCGGGGCCTCCTCACGGATCCAGGACAGGACCTCGAGGTCGTCGGCGTAGCAGGAGTACTTGCGTCGCAGCGTGCCGTCCGGCGCGATCGGTCCCCACGGGTATTTGCAGGCGGCGTCCAGCGAGGCCCGGGTCAGGTTCAGACCGTAGGACCTCCCGTCGGGCCCGAGGGTCTTCGGCTCCAACCGGATGAGGATACGCAGTGTCTGGGCGTTGCCCTCGAACCCGCCGCAGTCCGCGGCGGCGATGTTCAGGGCGTCCTCCCCGTTGTGCCCGTAGGGCGGGTGGCCGATGTCATGGGTCAACCCTGCCAGGTCGGCGAGGTCGGGGTCGGCGCCGAGAGCCTTACCGATGCCGCGGGCGATCTGACCGACCTCCAGGGAGTGGGTCAGTCGGGTGCGCGGGGTGTCCCCGGACCCGGGTCCAACGACCTGCGTCTTGTCCGCCAGCCGTCGCAGGGCGGCACTGTGCAGGACGCGCGCCCGGTCACGGTCGAAGTCATCCCGGGCGTCCGGCACCGCCCCGTCGACGCCGAGGGCTTTGCCGGGAACCTCGACGATACGGGCCAGGTCGTGTGCGGTGTAGCGGTAGCGTTCCACGTGTCGTCCTCTAGTCTTCGTCGACGGTGTAGTCGCCGCCGCCTTCATCGGTGATGCGGTAGTAGATCATCCCGCCGGTCTCGTGGATGATCGCGTTGATCTGCTCGGAGCGGCTGGAGACCGCCGGCCCCTGGCGGGTCGGTGAGGCGTGGGCGTCGAAACCCTGGTCGCCGATCATGTTCGTGGCCCGCAGCGAGTGGTTCGGGTCAGTGACCACGGCGACTGACTCCCAGCCCTTCTCCTCGGCGACCGGGGCGAAGGCCTCTGTGGAACCGAGGGTGTCCATCCCCTCGCCGATGGATGTGATCGCCTCCTCCGGCACGCCCTTGTCCCGCAGGTACTGAGCCCCGGACTGCGCCTCGGTGTAGACGTCGCCCTCGAGTTTGCCGCCGATGGTGGTGATGCTGTCGGACACCCCGTCCTCGTAGAGCTCGTAGGCGTGGTCGAGACGGGCGGCGAACCACTGCGACGGCGTGCCGTTGTACTGGGCGGCACCGAGGACGAGGATGGTGTCGGCGGCGTCACGGTTGTCCTGCCGTGCGTACGCCCAGACATGACCGGCCATGGCCAGGGTGATGACCAGGCCGACGACGATGGTGCCGATGATCATGTAGATCGCCCCGCGCACAGCTGCGCCCAAGGTTGATCCAATGGTTCTGCCGACGTTCATGCGCCTAACTCTACGCACCTCAACCACGGATTTCCGTTATTGTTGAGTGCATGTGCGCCGCCAATATTCTCTGGAATCCGACCACTTCCCGAACCCCCTCCGCTGGGGCCCGAGTACGCCGCTTCGCCGCCTCCGTGGCCGTCGCAGGTGTGGCCGGGGTGGGTGTCGGTTTGACCGGCGCTGGGGCCTTCGCCGCCACAGAGCAGGACGTCTCGATCCAGGCCCAGGGCACCGCAACGGACACCGGCACTGACATCACCCTGGACTCCCAGGTCGTGGACCAGGCGGGTGTGCTTTCTGACTCGGAGGAGTCCTCCATCGCCAGCACCTTGGCGGACGGGGTCTCGGAGACCGGGGTGAAGGGTTACATCGTCTACACGGACAACTACAGCGACAATGTCGACGCTCTCGCAGAAACACTGCGGGAGCAGGAAGGTGGGAACAACGTCCTGGTGGCCGTCATCGACGTTCAGTCCGAGACGAGCGGCCAGTTGGCCACCTCTTACGGAAGCGGTGTATCCACTTCCATTGGCGAGGACGCTTACGACGCAGGTATCAACAACCTCAGCGGCGGAAATTGGGCAGGCGGCGGCCAGGCCATCGCCGACGTCATCGCCGACGTCACCCCGGCCTCCACCTACGCTTGGGGCGGTGCAGCGGTCATCGCCGTGGGTGGCGGTATCGGTGGTGCGGTCTGGTACTCCCGCAAGAAGCGCAGGGAGAACGAGGCCGAGGAGCTGGAAGCCGCCCGCACCATCGAGGCCGGGGACACCACCGACCTGTCCCAGCAGTCCACCCAGGTGCTGCGCACCTTGGCCGCCGAGGAACTGCAGAAGGCCGACGAGTCCATCCGCAAGGGCAGCAACGAACTGGAGACCGCCGAGGCGGAGTTCGGTGTCGAACGCACCCGCGAGCTGCGTTCCGCTGTCGAGTCCGCGAAGAAGACCCTCAACAACGCCTACAACGCCCACCAGCGGGTGCAGAACAGGTTGGTCGGAGGCGAGTCGGAAGAACGCAGCCTGCTGATCGAGATCGTGTCGTCCTGCGGCACCGCCGAGAAGCACCTCAGCGACCAGGCCGAGAGGTTCTCCACCCTGCGGGAGAAGCTGATCAACGCACCCGAGATCATCGACAAGTTCTTCCAGCAGACCGTGGAGCTACGCTCGCGGATCCCGAAATCCCGGGCGATCCTGGAGGACCTGGCCACGAAGGTGGATCCGGTTCTGCTGGACTCGGTCAACGACAACCCGGACATCGCCGAGGCGGAAATCGACGCTGCCGAGGAGGCGATCAGCCGGGCCCGCGAACTACTGCACCTGCCCGCAGGGCAGCAGGGTGCCCTGGTCGACGAGGCCGGTGCCGCACATCTGGCGATCCAGCAGGCTGACCGGCAGCTCGCCGCAGTCGAGCACGCCGAGTCCCAACTGCAGGAAGCCCGCACGAACCTCGCCTCCCTGATCGACGAGGTCGACGAGGAGATCGTCGAAGCCAACCAGCTCGCTTCCAGCAATGCTCCGGTCAACAAGGAGAACCTGGCTGAGGCGGTGGAGATGGCCACGACCGCTCTGGCCAAGGCCCGAGAGATCGGAGATACCGACCCGCTGGGGGCCTACTCCGAGCTGTTGGAGGCCGACGGCGAGCTCGACATCCAGCTCGACGAGGCCCGCGGCGCGGAGAACAACTACCAGCGCACCCTCGGCATGGTGGACCGGACGATCTCGGACGCGACCCACCGGCTGCGCTCGGTAGAGGACAGCATCCACAACCGTGGTCGGATGATCGGGGTGGAGGCACGGTCGGCCGCCCAGTCCGCCGGCCAGTTGATCGACGAGACTCTTCAGTTGCGCGACCAGCGTCCGCGCGACGCCTACAATGCTGCCCAGCAGGCCAATGCCCTGGCGAAACAGGCCGGTGACCTGGTGCGTCGTGATGTCGATGACTACAACCGTCGCAACAACTACCATGGCCGTGGCGGCGGTGGCGGCGGCAACCTGGTGGCCGGTATGCTCCTCGGCTCGCTGCTCAGCGGCAACGGCGGATTCGGTGGTGGGTTCAGCGGAGGCGGTGGCTTCGGCGGGGGCGGTGGCTTCGGCGGCGGTGGCGGCGGAGACTTCGGCAGCTTCTAGCCTCCCCTCCCCCGCCCATCAGCGCCTTGAGGAACTATGAGGACAGACAACAAGCCCGGTGGGAGTGAGTACTGACACTCACTCCCACCGGGCTTATTCGCTCAGAAGCTGAAGACCCCGAAGACCCAGAAGCCTCAGAAGTCGATGAAGTTGAACAGGTACAGCAGGATGAACGGCACCAGGATCAGCAGGAAGATCGAGATTCGCCAGGTGTTCGACAGCATCCGCGACTCCATGGCGTGACGCGCCACCCAGGACAGGAACACCTGGACGTCCAACGGCAGCGTCTGGCCGGACCCCTCGAACTGCAGGTGAAGGTTCTTCAACCCGCCGTTCTCCGAGGTGAACTGGCCGATCTTCTCCGCCTTACGCAGGTCCAACTGCTCACCCTCCTCCAGATCGGAGGCATTGAACAGCACGAACTCCTTGCGGTTCTCCGCCCGCACGACCACCCGGTGGCGGTCGGCGGTGCAGGTCACCACCTGGGAGGCGCCGAAGGTGTTGGCGTCACCGATGGCGGTGAACACCTGGGAACCGGTGGCCTCCCCCGTCGTCGCCCGCATCAACGGACCCTTGTCCTTCTCCAGCTGCCAGGTGTCCCCACCGAAGCGGATCGTCGCGACGCCACGCTCCTCGGCGTACTCCGCCACCCGGTCCATGTCCTTGGGCGGCCCTGCGTAGATCGGGAAGGTGTGGCCGTCGGACGGCACGGACCAACGGATCGACGGGTTCGGCATTCCTGCGGGTTTCCCTTCTAGCAGCCGGCGAGGCGCTCGGCGAGGTAGCCGGTCAGCTTGTCGAGGCTGACGCGCTCCTGGCTCATGGTGTCGCGCTCACGGACGGTCACGGCGTTGTCCTCGAGGGTGTCGAAGTCGACGGTGACACAGAACGGGGTACCGATCTCGTCCTGACGACGGTAGCGACGGCCGATGGCACCGGAGGTGTCGTAGTCGATGTTCCACAGGCCACGCAGCTCCTCGGCGACCTTCTGGGCGGTCGGGGTCAGCGTCTCCTTCTTGGACAGCGGCAGGACGGCGACCTTGACAGGGGCCAGACGACGGTCCAGCTTCAGCACGGTGCGCTTGTCCACGCCGCCCTTGGTGTTCGGGGCCTCGTCCTCGTGGTAGGCATCGACCAGGAAGGCCATCATGGCGCGCCCCAGGCCGGCGGCAGGCTCGATGCAGTACGGGATCCAGCGCTCGCCGGACTCCTGGTCGAAGAAGCTGAGGTCCTCACCGGAGTGCTCGGCGTGGGTCTTCAGGTCGTAGTCGGTGCGGTTGGCCACACCCTCGAGCTCACCCCACTTGGTACCGGCGAAGTTGAAGGCGTACTCCACGTCGACGGTGCGCTTGGAGTAGTGAGACAGCTTCTCCTTCGGGTGCTCGTAGAGTCGCAGGTTCTCCGGGTCGATACCCAGGTTGACGTACCAGTTGAAGCGGTCGTCGATCCAGGTCTGGTGCCATTCCTCGTCCTCGCCGGGCTTGACGAAGAACTCCATCTCCATCTGCTCGAACTCGCGGGTACGGAAGATGAAGTTGCCCGGGGTGATCTCGTTGCGGAAGCTCTTGCCCATGTTCGCAATGCCGAACGGCGGCTTGGAGCGC
>DHCFJ07801__coassemble_2034_pt1 | contig 15879 bp, 12 predicted proteins | sample DHCFJ07801__metabat2_low_PE_008 | metagenome-assembled genome bin DHCFJ07801
GTGCGCTGTCCACCACGGACGAGGTTGACGACCGGTTCCCCGCCGATGTCGCCGGCACCGTGGCTGCTCACCCGGATCGGGGCGGAGGTGCTGGTGAGGACGTCGACCGGCAGCAGGTCGCGGCGTCCGATGAGGGCGTTGACCAGAGATGACTTACCGCGTTTGATCTCACCGACGACGACCACGTTCCCGGCGTGGAAGGAGGCGTCGACCATGGTTTCCGCGGCGGTGGCGGCGGTGTCGTAGCCGTACTTCCTGGCGATCGCCGAGGCGCGCTCCAGCGACTGTCGTGCGGTACGCGTCGCGGGGGACGCAGCTGTGTCCATGAACTCGGTCCTTGTCGGTCCGTGCCGGTCCTTGCGGAGCGCACGCGGTGTGCTCGGGGTCAGGTACGGTTCCACATCCTACGTAGTTTTCAGGAGGGTCACCCTGGAACCGGACGAAAACCCTGGCTGCCACAGGTGCTGCACAGGGCGCGGAGATGCAGGTTTGTTCGCCGAAAACATGCGCGCGTTATAGACCTGTGGAACCTTGATGAGGGTTGTGGAAAAATTTTCTTCACTTCGCGGGAACCTTTACGCCCGCCGCGGGATTACATGTACGACAGGACGGACAACGTCATGTCAGGCAACTAACGAACTGCACACCATCCCCGCTCGACAGCGAGCCCGGGGGCAGAGGAAAGGAACAGCAATGTCCGGCGAGAACTCCAACCAGAACACCCAGAACGCACAGCAGGGCACCACGCCCGACAGCTTCACTCTGAACGTCAACGGCGAGGAGGTCGAGGGCCGCGTGATGGGCGGCGTCGACACCAACAGTGACGGCAAGGCCGACACCTTCCGGGTCGACCTCGACGGCGACGGCTACGGCGAGACCCAGATCACCGACCGCGACGGCGACGGTGTCGCAGAGCGCGTCGAGATCGACACCGACGGCGACGGCGTGGTCAACGTGGCCTTGGAGGACACCAACCGGGACGGCGAGCTGGACCGCGGTGCCGCGGACTCCAACAACGACGGCAAGCTGGACACCGTCGTCCGCGACACCGACCACGACGGCAACATCAACGCCGTCGAGGTCGACACCGACGGGGACGGGACCGCTGACGTGCGGATCTCCGACCACGACGGCGACGGTGTGGTCGACTCGGTCAGCTACGACACCGACGGTGACGGCCAGGCCGACTACCACGAGTACGACCACGACGGCGACGGTGTCGTCGACTCCACCAGCGGAACCGGAACCCCGACCCAGGCGCAGCGGGACATCGCGAACGAGGCCTCCGGCGGAGTGGCAGGGACCGCTGCCGGTGCCGGCGCCGCTGACGCCGGTGCAGCCCCTGATGCTGGTGCCGGTGCCGCGTCTGCCGACGAGCAGGACGCAGAGCAGGACGCACCGGCGGCGGCTCCCGCCGAGGACGCCGCTGAGGAGGACGCTGCACCCGAGGAGGAGGCCGCGGATGCGACCGGTTCCGACCAGGCGTCCCGCGAACCCGCGGCCGACGCGACCCCCAGCGCCGGGTCCATCGACGAGGGCGAGGGACGCCACCAGGTCGACCTCGACGGTGACGGCTACGGCGATGCGATCGTCGCCGACCACAACAACGACAACCGCGTCGACGAGATCGGCATCGACACCGACGGCGACAACCAGGTCGACACGATCTTCGTCGACAAGGACGGCGATGGTCAGGCCGACATCCAGCTGAAGGACACCGACGGTGACGGCCGCATCGACACCGCCCTGATCGACACCGACGGTGACGGCTACGGCGACGTGCAGCTGCGGGACACCGACGGCGACGGTGTGTGGGACCAGGAGACCGAGGTCACCACCCACAACCAGGCCCCGGAGATGCCCGACGCCGACTTCAACGACCTCATCGGAGACGCTGACAGCTCCACCGACATGGTCTGATTCTGGCTGACTCTCCAGACGCCGACGGCGCCTCCCGGTTCATCGGGAGCCGCCGTCGGTGTATTCAGGACGCATCGTCCGGGCGCGTCGTTCTCCTAGCTGGAGGACGGGCGGACGACCTTCCGGCGGCCGCGGCGACCACGGCCACCACGGCCCTGGCGACCATCACCACTGTGTCCCTGGGGCTCATCCTTCGACGCGGGCTCGGCCTCGGTCACAGCCTCGGTCACGGTCTCATCCTGCGCCGGCTTCCGGGAGTTGCGTGCCGTCCCGGACGTAGCGGCGTCCACGACCTCGGCGACCCCCTCGGCATCGGCGTCGAGGCCGAAGTCCTCCGGGGACGGGGCGACGTCGGACCGCGAGTTGCCACGGACTTTGCGACGGCGACGCGGTGAGCGGTCGAACTCCTGGCGGGCCTGCCGGAACTGCGACAGTGCGTCGGTCGGCTCGTCGGACTCAGCAGGCTCAGCAGGCTCGGCGACCTCGGCTTGGACCGGTTCGGTCTCCGGGGCCGACTCAGCCTCGGCCTCTGCCTCGGACCCTGTCTCAACCTCCGGCTCGGGGGTCTCGGTGACGCGTCGGACGACCCGGCGGCCGCGGCGGTCACGACGGACCGAGGTGGTGACCGGAGCGGACTCCGGCTCAACCTCGGACTCCTCCGCGGGCTTTGCCTCGGACTTTGCCTCGGGGGCCTCAGGCGTCTCGGCAACGTAGTCGTCGACGTAGTCGGCACCCGAGGGCTCCTCCGGGTCGACCTCGTCGGCGTAGGAGATCGCCCGGGCGATGATCGCCTCGAGGTCCTCGGACACTCCCCCGTCCACGGCGGAGTTGACTGCAGCAGCAGGCTCCTCGGCCTGTGCCTTCGCCGCGACCGGGGCAGCCTCGGGCTCAGCGGCCGGTGCGTCCTGCTGGCGACCGCGACGGACCACCCGGCGGCGCACGCGGCGCGGACGGTCCTGCTCAGTGTCGGTAACGGATGCAGCAGAAGCAACAGCCTCGGCGGACTCCGGGTTCTCCGCGGACGGCACGACACCGGTCGTCGCCGGGGTCTCCTCCAGCTCAGTGACCGTGTTCTCCTCCATCATCTGCTCATAGCGACGACGGATCTCCTGCTCGTGACGGGCCTGCTTCAGCCCTTCACGATCGGCCTGGCTGTGGTGGTCGCGGTGGCGGGAACGCCGGCCACCGTTGTCGTTGCCGTCGGAGTCGTTGTTGTCACCGTCGTCCCCGTGGTCGTGCTCCACCGGGTCGTCGTGGACGATCAGACCACGGCCGGCGCAGGCCTCACACTCGGTGGAGTAGGTCTCCAACAGGCCCACCCCCAGACGCTTACGGGTCATCTGCACCAGGCCAAGGCTGGTGACCTCGGACACCTGGTGCTTGGTGCGGTCGCTGACCAGGAACTCCTCGAGACGGCGCAGCACCAGGCCCTGGTTCTCCTCCAGCACCATGTCGATGAAGTCGACGACGATCATCCCGCCCATGTCGCGTAGGCGCATCTGCCGGACGATCTCCTCGGCGGCCTCCAGGTTGTTCTTGGTGACCGTCTCCTCCAGGTTGCCGCCGGAACCGACGAAACTTCCGGTGTTGACGTCGATGACCGTCATCGCCTCGGTCTTGTCGATGATCAGGTAACCGCCCGACGGCAGCCACACCTTCTGGCTCAGTGCGGCGGTGAGCTGGTCGTCCAACTCATAGGCGGCGAAAGCGTCCTGCCCGTCGTGGGCGCTACGGTCCCAGGTCACGACCTTGTCGACCAGGTCCGGGGCCATGCGCTTGATGTAGTTCACCACGGTGCGGGTGGAGGCCTCACCGTCGACGACGAGTTCGTTGAAGTCCTCGTTGAACATGTCACGGACGATCTTGACCAGGAGGTTCGGCTCCTCGTACATCGTCACCGGCGTCGCGCCCTTCTTCTCGCGCTCAGTCTCCTCGCGCTCGGTGATGTCGATCCAGCGGCGGTGCAGCCGGTCGACGTCCTCGGCGATCTTCTCCTCGCTCACCCCCTCGGCGGCGGTGCGGATGATGGTGCCGCCACCGTCGGGGACGACGCGCTGCAGGATGCCCTTGAGACGCTTACGCTCAGCCTCCGGCAGCTTGCGGGAGATTCCCTGGGTCTTTCCGCCCGGCAGGTACACCAGGTAGCGACCGGCGAAGCTGACCCGGTTGGTCAGTCGTGCGCCCTTGTGTCCCAGCGGGTCCTTGATCACCTGGACCAGCACCTGGTCGCCCTGCTTGAGGGCGGATTCGATGCGGCGGGACCGGCCACGGATGTGCTCGGAACGCCAGTCGACCTCGCTGGCGTAGAGCACGGCGTTGCGCCCGGTGCCGATGTCGATGAACGCGGCCTCCATGCTGGCCAGGACGTTCTGCACCCGGCCGAGGTAGATGTTGCCGATGGTGGAGGTCTGGGTCTCGCTGGTCACGAAGTGCTCGACGAGCAGGCCGTCCTCCACGACGCCGACCTGGGTGACCGTGCCGGGGTGGTCGGAGCGCCGGGAATCGCGCACCACCATGGAGCGGTAGATGTTCTCGCGGCGGGCAATGAACTCGGCACGGGAGATCGCCCGGTGCTTCTCATTGCCCTGGGCCTCACGCCAGCGACGCTTCGACTCCAGCCGGGTCGAGCCCTTCAGCTTCACCGGCTCGTCGACGACGCGGACATCCTTCTCCTTGCCGCCGAGCGTCGGGGGCTTCGGTTCGGCGTTGGCCGCCTCCTGCTGGTGGGTGTCGGCAGTGGTGTCGACCGAATCATTCTGGTGGCTGCGTCCCCGACCCCGACCGCGACTGCCCCGGCGACGGCGGGAACCATCGTTCACAGAGGAATCGGTGGCGTCGGTGGAGTCGGTGGAGTCCATGGAATCAGTCGCGTTACTGCCGGTGCCGCCAGCGCTACCCGTGTCGGACGCACCGTTGGTGCCGTTGGTGCCGTTGGCACCGTTCGCTTCGTTGTTGGCGCGCTGGCGGCGCTGGGCCCGCTCCTGGTCCTTCTCGCGGCGCAGTTCCTCGGCACCGGCGGCTGCACTGCGCGAGCCGACCCGACGGACGACCCGGCGGCGGGAGACCGGACGCTGCCCCTGGACGGGTTCGACGGCCGACTCCGGGGTCTCCGGCTCCGCCGGTTCAGGTTCCACTGTGTCCACTGTGTCCGCCGGTTCTGGCGTCTGCGCCTCGCCCTTCCTCGAGCGCGTGGTCCGACGACGGCGGGACCGCCGCGACCGGGACGCCGGAGCGTCATGCACCGGAGCGTCCTGTGCCTCGTCCTCTGCGGCGGCGGGCCCACCGGCGCTGTTGAGCTGGGCGAGGAACGCCTCGACATCCGGCTTCGGCAGCGTCGAGGTGGCGCGCTTGTTCTCGATGCCGTTGTCGGCGAGCACCGTGATCAGATCGGCGCTGGTCATCCCCAGAGCCTTGGCGAGGGCGTGGACCCTGACCTTCTCCCCCATCTCCCCCATCGCATTGTTCTGCACCGCGGCTGCTGCCGCGGCCAGATCCTGCACCGCAGTACTGTCGGTGGTGTCGGCTGAATTCGCCACTGTTCTCCTAGGTGTCGTCGCAGCGGTGACCCTTCTCGCACGCGGAACACCGGTGCACGACGGGCGCTGTGATCGCAGCCTCACATCGTGTCCACCGGCCGCGGAGGGGGCGACCTGCCAGACGATTTAGTTATGTGTATGAGTTGTCTTCAGATGCACGGCGCGCCAGACGTCGATCTACGGGCGCTGCTCGGTACATCCACCATTGTTGCACACCGACACCACTTCCTGCGCCATCACCGTCCACCAAATGTGACTTTCACAGCTAAACTGAGAAGTTATGAGCGACCCTCTCCGCCACCTCCGCGCCCTCCCCCAGAACACCAGGCTCTCCAGCCCCTCACGGCTGCTCTTCACCGCACTCTTCGCGGTGATCGTCGGCCTCTTCGCCTCACCCGTCGCCGAAACCTGGCTCCTCCTTTCCTTCACCGTCGTTTTCGCCACCGCCGCGGTGGTCATCTCGCTGCGCCAACGCCGCGACGGACTGCGCCCCAACGACTACGCGCCGATGCGTCCGGACTCCGAGACCCCGCGGATCCTCGGCGGCACGAAGTCACCGGAGAGTCCCGAGACCCCGGACGAGAAGCGGCAGCGCTACATCACCTATGCCGCACCCGTCATCTATTTCCTGGTGATCGCCGGCGGATGGATCCCGGTGGAGATCGGCGGCTGGTTCTGGGCCGGTCTCGTGACGATCGCCGTCTTCAGCGTGTGCTGGAAGTACTTCAACCTGGTCGACATGGTCCCCCTGAACTACGTCCCCCTGGAGGAGGTCTTCGCCACCGAAGAAGACTGGACCCCGGCCGACGACGCCGAGGCCGTCGCCGCCACCCTCTACGCCCTGCAGGCCGTCCCGCACGGCCGACAGGTCCGGTTGGACGTCCTGCTCGATGCGGTCCGCCCACTCGGGGTGGACGGCCCGGGCTTCCGGGCGGCACTCGACACCCTCACCGCCCGTGGCCAGACGGTCACCCTGCGGGACCGAAAGCCCAATGACACGGTGCTGACCTGGGTGGCACTGACGGGAAACGGCCGCGACACGGTGTGTACCGGTGTCGCGGCCGTGGGGGCCCGGATGGACTAGAGGTTCGGGAACCAGATGCCGATCTCGCGCTCGGCGGACTCGACGGAGTCGGAGCCGTGGACGACGTTCTCGCCGACGGAGGTGGCGAAGTCGCCGCGGATGGAGCCCGGGGTGGCCTTGGAGACAGGGTCGGTGCCGCCGGCGATCTGACGCCAGGCGTCGATGGCACGGTCGCCCTCGACGATGCCGGCGACCAGCGGTGCGGAGGTGACGAAGTCGACGAGGTCACCGAAGAACGGCTTGTCGGCGTGCTCGGCGTAGTGCTTCTCGGCGGTCTCGCGGTCAGCGACACGCAGGTCCAGGGCGGAGAGGGTCAAGCCCTTACGCTCGATGCGGGCGATGATCTCGCCGACGATGCCACGTGCGACACCGTCCGGCTTGATGAGGATGAGAGTGCGTTCAGTCATGCCGGTCAGCATACCGAATACCATGGCCACCGCATGACAGCGGGAGGCCCATCACAAGGGAAGACCCCGACGACGGCGACGCTCCCGGACAACCTGGTTGCCGACCGCCAGCGCGACGACGAAGGCGGCCAGCGGATACACCGCCAGAAGTTCGATGTTCACGTACGCCACGGCACCCACCACGGCGCCGGCCGACAGACACAGCGCCATGAGCAGTGGGTACACCCAGGCAGCGGTGCGTCCGCCGAAGAAGGAGTCCACGAACCGCTGGCCGGCCTTCACCAGAGTTCCGGTCACGTACGTCACCGCCACACTGACTTCCCCGTCCCGCTCGAAGACCGAGTTCATCGCCCCGATGCCCAATGACAGCAGCAGCAGGCAGGCCCATTCCAGACCGACGGCAAGCAGGAGCGCACTGATACTGAACAGTGTCGCCACGAGGATCATCACCGCTTCGCGGGCGCGGTACTTGCCCAGCTTGAAGGTCGAGAACCGTTGGACGAACGCGCCCAGGATGACCCCGGCCATGAACAGTCCGATGCACTGCCCGGCCAGCAACATCAGTTCGGCGTCCCCCTCGACGAAGGACACCGCGAACCGGGTGCTGTTGCCCGACATGAACGACAGGAACACTCCGCCGTAGAACATGAAGCCAATCGAGTCAACGTATCCAGCCACCGCGGCCAGCGACATCGCGAGTGCCCGCTCCCCGGGCCGGTAGTGCAACATAGACACAGGATTCTAGCGGGCCGAGCTGCTTCACAGGAACGTTTGCACGTGGAACAATTGGCGTAGTATCGAGCACGGCCCCGAGATGTACCTAAGGAGACTGGCAATGGCAGAACTGACCGACAAGACAGGCGCGCCCGTCGAAGTCCGGGTGACGGACAAGGGCAACGCCTATGCCGTGTACCTCGCCGCCGACGGCACCCGGCTGGGGGCGGCGTATTTCGTGGACCGTGATGACCAGCGCATCTTCCACCACACGCTGGTCGGTGACGAGTACGCCGGGCGTGGACTCGGCAGCATCCTGGTCGGGGCCGCACTGTCGGACACCAAGGCCCAGGGCCTGACGGTCGTGCCGTCCTGCCAGTTCGTCGCCGCCTGGATCGACAAGAACGGCTACGACGGGCCGGTCAGCTCCCCAACCGAGGATACCGACGAGTACGTGCTGCAGCACGCCGGCGAGGCCTGACTCAGACCACCCCCCCGAAGATACCCCCACCGGCCTCCCGGCCGGTGGGGTCAGTTCTGCACGTTCTTGAAGTGCTGGGCCGGCAGCAGGCCCTTGTCCATCCGGGACTTCACGTTCGCCCGGAGGTGGTAGGTGTACCACCAGGCCAGGATGAACAGGATCGCCACGAAGAACATGGTCGGGTGGACGAACCCGCCGATCAGCGCCAGGACCTGGAGGCCGATGTTCATCTTGTCCGCCCACGGCTTGAACTGCAGGAACGACGCAATCACCATGAGCACGCCGAGGCCACCGACGTAGCCCATGTTCAGCGGGGTGGCGTAGGAGCCCTCGTCGATGACGCCGATCACGGTCAGCACCAACAGGACGGTGATGGCTTCCATCAGCATGATCCCGGCCATCATGCCCTTCAGCCCTTTGAAAGGGTCGACCTCCATCTCGTGCGGGGTGCCCAGCGGGGTGGAGGAAGTGTTGTCGCTCATGAGGTCCACTTTGCCGCAGCAGGTACCCAGCAGTCCAATGCACCGGTCAGTTCCGCGGGGTCGTGGAGGTGGATCAGACGGTTTCGGTGCTCGGCGGCGAAGAATCCGCGTTCCACCATCCGGTCGATCATCTCGACCATCGGCGCCCAGTAGTCCTCGACGTCGACCAGTGCGACGGGCTTGCGGTGGATGCCGAGCACCTGGGCGGTCCAGACCTCGAAGAACTCCTCCAGGGTGCCGATGCCGCCGGGCAGGGTGACCATCGCATCGGCCAGCTCGGCCATGCGCCGTTTGCGCTCGGTCATGGAGTCCACGACCTCCAGGTTGGTCAGCCCGGAGTGGCGGATCTCCCCATCGAGCAGTGCCTGGGTGATGACTCCGTGGACCTCCATCCCGGCGTCCAGAGCCGTGTCGGCGGCCACGCCCATCAACCCGACCGAGCCGCCGCCGTAGACCAGAGAATGGCCGGACGCGGCGAGGGTGCGCACCACCGACACGGTCATCTCCCGGTATGCGGGGCTGTCACCGTGGGCCGAACCGAGGTACAGCGCGATGCGCTTGCCGGTACCGGTTCCCTCGCTCACGCCGGGTCCTTACCGAACAGGGCGCGGGCCTCGCCGGCGGTGACGACCGAGCCGGTGACCAGCACGCCGGCGCCGGAGACCTGGGTGTCGCCGAAACCGCCGTCGTCCTCGGCGAGTTGGACGGCCAGTTCCACAGCCCCGGGGAGGTTGACGGCGACGTGCACGCGTTCCTCGCCGAAGGCGTCACAGGCGTACTCGGCGAGCACCTCCACGTCGACCGCCCGCGGGGAGGTGTTCTGGGTGATGACAACCTCGTCGAGTACCGGCTCCAAGGCTGCGAGGATGCCGCGGGCGTCCTTGTCGCCGAGCACTCCGACGACACCGACCAGGCGGCGGAAGGAGAAGTCCCGGTCGACGGCCTCGGCCAGTGCTTTCGCCCCGTGCGGGTTGTGGGAGGCGTCGATGAACACGCTCGGGGTGGCGCGCACCCGTTCCAGGCGTCCCGGGGAGGTGACCTGGGAGAAGCCCCGTCGGACGGTCTCCTCGTCGAGCATGCGTCCGGCACCGGCGCCGAAGAAGGCCTCCACCGCGGCCAGGGCGGTCGCGGCGTTGCGCGCCTGGTGGGCACCGGAGAGCGGCAGGAAGATGTCGGTGTAGGTGCCACCGAGTCCACGCAGGGTCAGGGTCTGCCCGCCGACGGCGACGGTGGACTCCACGACCCCGAACTCGGAGCCGGCCCGGGCGACGGCGGAGTCCGCCGCCACGGCCTGTTTCAGCACGACCTCGAGGGCCTCGGGCTCCTGTTCGGCGACGATGGTGACGTTGTCCGGCGGGGTGAGCAGGTCATCGGCGTCCCAACGCTGCTTGATGATCCCGGCCTTCTCCCCGGCGATCTCGGCGAGGGTGTCGCCGAGGTAGTCGGTGTGGTCCATGCCGATCGGGGTGATCACAGCGACATCGGCGTCGATGACGTTCGTGGCGTCCCACCGGCCACCCAGGCCGACCTCGACAACGGCGACGTCGACGGGGGCGTCGGCGAAGGCGGCGTAGGCCATGGCGACGAGGATCTCGAACTTGCTCATCGCCGGGCCACCCTCGGCCTGGGACTTCGCGTCGACCATCTCCACGAAGGGCTGGATCTCGCGCCAGGTGGCGACGTAGTCCGCCGGGTGGATGGGGGCACCGTCGATGGCGATGCGTTCGGTGGCCAGCTGCAGGTGCGGGCTGGTGGTGCGTCCGGTGCGCCGGTGGAAGGCGCGCAGCAGGGACTCCACCATGCGCACCACCGAGGTTTTGCCGTTGGTGCCGGCGACGTGGATGGCCTGGTAGTTGCGCTGCGGGCTGCCGAGCAGATCCATGAGCCACTCGATGCGGTCCAGGGTCGGGTCGATCTTGGTCTCCGGCCAGCGCTCGTTGAGCTCGGCCTCGACCTGGGCCAGGGCGGCGAGGTCCTGTTGTGTGACCGGACGGTGCACCGGGGCGGCATCGCCATCACCGTCGGCGCCGTTGGCGCGGTCGTGGGCCTTGGTGTTCTCCGGGGAGTTCAGGTCGATCGGCAGGTCCAGGCCGGACGCCCCGAGGGTGGCTTCGCCGAAGCCGGGCTCGATCCCGGGCTCCATCTCCGGCTCAATTTCCGGTTCCATGCCGGTCATGTCCTCCGGCTCGGTGTCGCTCATGCCAGTGCCTCCAGGCGGGCGGTGATGCGCTCGACCTCCTCCACGGCAACCTGGCGGCGTGCGGTGATCTCCTGCACGACCTTCTCCGGGGCCTTGGCCAGGAAGTTCTCGTTGCCCAGCTTCTTGTCAGCGCGCTCGAGCTCCTTGTTCGCCTCGGCGAGGTCCTTCTCCAGACGCTTGCGCTCGGCGGCGACGTCCACGGTGCCGGAGGTGTCCAGCTCCACGGTGATGGTGGCGCTCGACAGTCGCAGCTCGACAGCGGCGGTCGGGGTGAAGCCCTCCTCCGGTGCGGTGATCTTCACGATGGACCGCACGGCATCCTGCAGGCCGGTGAGGTCGGCGGCCTCGGCGTCGAAACGTCCCGGCACCTTCTGGGACGGCTTCACACCCTGGTCGGCGCGGAAACGGCGGATCTCGGTGACCAGCTTCTCCACGTCGTTGAGGCGTCGCACGGCGTCGGTGTCTGTGTCGATCCCACCGTTGGTGTCGGCGGCGGTCGGCCAGTCGACGACGGCGAGGCTGGCCGGGTAGCCTTCGGTGCCCTCGGTCAGGGCGGTCCACAGGGTCTCGGTGACGAAGGGCATGGAGGGGTGCAGCAGGCGCAGGACGGTGTCCAGCACCCGGCCGAGCACCAGGCGGGTGTTCTCGCCCTGGGCGCGCTCGGCCTCGGTGGCGGCGTCCCAGTCGCGCGGGATCTGCACCTTGGCGATCTCCAGATACCAGTCGCAGAACTCGTTCCAGGCGAAGCGGTAGAGCGCCTCATTGGCGACGGCGAACTCGTAGCGGTCCAGATGAGTGTCGACCAGGACGCGCAGCTCCTCGAGCTTGTCGAGGATCCAGCGGTCGGCATCGGTGAGGTTCTCGCGGGCCGGGAATGCGTCGGTGTCGCCGTAGGGCAGCACGCGGGCACCGTTCAGCAGCGCGAACTTCGTGGCGTTGAAGAGCTTGGTGGCGAAGTTCCGGGAAGACTGGGCGGAGTCCTCACCGACGGGCAGGTCGGTGCCGGGGTTCGCACCGCGGGCCAGGGTGAAACGCAGCGCGTCCGCGCCGTAGTCGCGGACCCAGTCCATCGGGTCGATACCGTTGCCCAGCGACTTGGACATCTTCCGGCCGTGCTCGTCGCGGACCAGGCCGTGCAGGAAGACGTCAGTGAAGGGCACCTGCGGGCGTCCTGCCCGCTGATCCTTGGTGGTGCCGGGCTGGCCGGCATCGAGGGTGGAGCCCTCGATGGTGTCGGCGAAGGTGGCGAACATCATCATGCGGGCGACCCAGAAGAACAGGATGTCGTAGCCGGTGACCAGCACGGAGGTCGGGTAGAACTTGGCCAGTTCATCGGTGTTCTCCGGCCAGCCCATCGTGGAGAACGGCCATAGCGCGGAGCTGAACCAGGTGTCGAGCACGTCCTCCTCGCGGTGCCAGCCCTCCCCTGCCGGCGGCTCCTCGTCGGGGCCGCAGCAGACGATCTCGCCCTCGGGTCCGTACCAGATCGGGATGCGGTGGCCCCACCACAGCTGCCGGGAGATGCACCAGTCGTGCATGTCGTCGACCCAGTCGAACCAGCGCGGCTCCTGGGAGGCGGGGTGGATCACGGTGTCGCCTTCGCGCACCGCGTCGCCGGACATCTTCGCCAGCTCCTCGACCTTGACCCACCACTGCTCGGACAGGCGCGGCTCGATGGCCTCGCCGGAACGCTCGGAGTGGCCCACGGAGTGGACGTAGGGGAAGACGCGCTTGAGCACACGGCCCTGGGCCTCCAGGTCCAGGCGGATCTGCTCGCGGGCCTCGAAGCGGTCCATGCCGTCGTACCGGGTACCGGTGTTGGCGATGTGACCGGTCTCGTCGATGACCTCGGGCATCTCGAGGTTGTGGCGGCGCCCCATCTCGAAGTCGTTCGGGTCGTGCGCCGGGGTGATCTTCACCATGCCGGTGCCGAACTCCGGGTCAACGTAGTCGTCGGCGATGACGGTCATCGTCTGGCCTTCGATGAAGGGGTGCGGCAGTTCGGCACCGATGAGGTCGGTGTAACGCTCGTCCTCGGGGTGCACGGCGACGGCGACGTCGCCCAGCATGGTCTCCACTCGGGTGGTGGCGACGTCCGCGTGCGGGCCCTTTCCGTCGACGTCCCCGTAGCGCAGGGTGACCAGCTCACCCTCGTCGTCGGAGTAGACGACCTCGATGTCGGAGATAGCGGTGCACAGCACCGGGGACCAGTTGACCAGACGCTTCGCGCGGTAGATCAGACCGCGGTCGAAGAGCTCCTTGAAGATGGTCTGCACCGCACGGGAGAGCCCGTCGTCGAGGGTGAAGCGCTCGCGCTCCCAGTCGACGGAGTCACCGATGGCGCGCATCTGGTTCTGGATGACACCGCCGTACTTCTGCTTCCACTCCCACACCTTGGCGGTGAAGTCTTCACGGCCGTAGTCGAAGCGGTCCTTACCCTCGGTCTCCTTGAGCATCGCCTCGACCTTGGTCTGGGTGGCGATACCGGCGTGGTCGGAGCCGGGCAGCCACAGCACCTCGTAGCCCTGCATGCGCTTGCGGCGGGCCATGGAGTCCATCAGCGTGTGGTCCAGTGCGTGGCCCATGTGCAGCTGGCCGGTGACGTTCGGCGGCGGCAGGACGATGGAGAAAGGCTTCTTGTCGCTGCTGGCGTCGGCGTGGAAGTAGCCGGCGTCGACCCAGCCCTGGTAGAGGGTGGATTCAACGTCGGTGGGGTTCCACTGCTTCGGCAGGCGGTCGGCCCGGTTGTTGGACGCAGGATCGGTCGTGGAACTGATGGCGGAGGCGCTGGTGCTGGTCTGATCGGTCACGGTCACACAGTCTAGTCCAGTGCTCGGACACGAACCCAGACCGGTCGACGGTGTAGATGAGCTGGCACCTGACCCGACGCACGCGGTCCGCCTGACTCCGCGCCCACTGTCGCGACCGTGTCGAGGACATGTCGCCGGAGGTCATTTCTCCATGATTCTCCTTAGAGTGGGGAATATGACCTTCCGCACCGACGACGCCATGGTGGAGTTGCTCCCCTACGGCGCAGTCTGGGTCGAGAGAGACTTCCCGGACGCGAATATGTTGATCCTCCCCCGCGTCGCCCGGGTGGCGAACACGCACTGGCACTCCGATCATGTCGGAGGAAATGCCCGGTTCCAGCAGTCCGGCGCCGAGGTCTTCGGCGCCCATGGAGACGCCGATGCCCTCCGCCGCGCCGATACCCACTGTTGTGTGGCGGAGTACCTGGACCAACCGGTCCCGGTGTACACGGTCGACCACGGCATCGGCGACGGTGATCGCGTCCTGCTCGGGGACACGGAATGGACTGTGGTCGAGGTCCCTGGTCATACTTCGGGACACCTCGCCTAGTGGCCCCCTGATCACCGGGTACTCGTCGCCAGGGACACCCTGAGCAACTACGACATCGGCTGGGTCAACGTGATGCTCGACGGCCCCGGGATGCTGGAGACCGCGGCGACCTCCCTGTCACGACTGCAGGAGTTCGATGCCCTCGTCATCCTGCCCGGTCACGGACCTGCCGTGACCGACGTGACTGCAACAATGGACGCGGCGTTGCGGCGGATCAGGAAACGACAGGACCATCTCTATCTGGCAGTGGCCTACGGGGCGAAACGGATCCTCTCATTCGCCCTGATGCTGCGGGGAGGGATGAGCACCACGGAGCTGGAGGACTACATCACCCGGCAGGCGTGGGCACGTGATGCCGCTCAGCTAATGGGACAAGATACCGGGGAGTTCATCCGCAACCTCGTGGACCCGATGATGAACAGCGGTGCCCTGATCGTGGACGCCGGGATGGTCCGCACTTCCACAGCAGCGGTTCCGGTGGATCCGGCTGTATTCGACCTTCCCTGGCCCCGGGACTGGATGCGTCAACGGTCAGGGGACGGATCATCCCTTCAGCTCGGTGTAGATCTCCCTGACCCGGTCGCGGAGGTTCTCGTCGACCCGGCCCCAGTACACCCAACACTGCTGCTCGACCTGGTCTGAGACACCCTGCATCGCACCGGCGATATTGCCGGCCAAACGCTCACGGGCAGCATCATCAAGCACATCGCGCACCAAGGTGCCCGCTTGCACGAAATCATCGTCCTCCGGATGGCGGACGTACGCACCACGGGTCAGGTCACCGCCGTAGTTCTCGTCGAAGAGTCCCAGGTCGTCGGCGGTGCCCACCGCGGTTTCAGCACCACGACCGAAACCATAGGACGACTCCCCGGCCGAAACCCCCTTCTCCACCACACCGGAACCGTCGTCGACATCAGCGGTGCCCTCAGCCCGCTCGTAGCGGTTCGGCGAATACACCGGAGTCCCCGCGGCCGGGAACTGGTGGGTCGAGGCACCGTCCTTCATGGTGTAGGTGTTCTGCTCGACCACCGGGCTGTTCACCGGGATCTGCGGATAGTTGATCCCCAGCCGGTAGCGCTGGGTGTCCGCGTAGGCGAACGAGCGGGCCATCAGCATCTTGTCCGGGGAGAAGCCCACGCCCGGCACAATGTTGGACGGGGCGAACGCGGCCTGCTCGATCTGGGCGAAGAAGTTCTCCGGGTTGCGGTTCAGGGTGAAGTGCCCGACATCGATCAGCGGGTAGTCCTTCTGCGACCAGGTCTTCGTGAGGTCGAAGGGGTTGAACCGGTAGCTTTCCGCCTCCTGAAGCGGCATGATCTGCACCTTGACGTCCCACGTCGGGTAATCGCCACGCTCGATCGCCTCGAGGAGGTCCTGCCGTGAGTGGTCGAAATCGCCGGAGCCGACGACCTCGGATGCCTCGTCATCGGTGAAGAAGTCCCAGCCCTGGCGGGTCTTGAAGTGGTACTTCACCCAGAACCGCTCGCCGGCGGCGTTGATCCACTGGTAGGTGTGCGAACTGAACCCGTCCATGTGGCGGAAATCCTTCGGGATCCCACGGTCCCCCATCAGATAGGTGACCTGGTGGGCGGATTCGGGACTACGCGTCCAGAAGTCCCACTGCATGTCGGCGCTGCGCAGACCGTTGGTCAGCCGCTTCTGGGAACGGATGAAGTCCGGGAACTTCATGCCGTC
>DHCFJ07801__coassemble_2115_pt1 | contig 14484 bp, 14 predicted proteins | sample DHCFJ07801__metabat2_low_PE_008 | metagenome-assembled genome bin DHCFJ07801
AGAACTGGTTGATCAGGCCCAGGCCCATGGGGAACTGGTAGGCGGTGCCGTCGTGCATCGCGAACACGCGGTGCTGGTAGTCGGTGAAGTCGGTGAACTGGTTGACGTAGTCCCACACCCGCTTGTTGGAGGTGTGGAACAGGTGCGCGCCGTACTTGTGGATCTCGATGCCGGTCTCCGGCTCGGCCTCGGAGTAGGCGTTGCCGCCGATGTGACTGCGGCGCTCGAGGACGAGCACCTTCTTGTTCAGCTGGCTGGCGGCACGCTCGGCGACGGTCAGTCCGTAGAAGCCGCTGCCGACGACGATCAGGTCGTAATCACTACTCTCGCTCATGGTCAGTCAGGGTACAGGGCACGTCCGGCCGGTGGGCGGTGCCATGCCGGTTCTGCCCCGACTGATCAGTGCCGCACATCCACAGATGCGCACTCAGAGCCGGGCGCTGTCCGGGAACTTCTCGCCGACCTCCTCGAAGAAGGTGTCTGCCGGGTACAGCCCGCGCTCAATGTGACGGCAGATCTGCTCGTCCGTCACCCCGTAGCCGTAGTCCACGGTGTAGTCCGTGACGAAGTGCAGGTCCCCGTCGGAGTAACTGACCACTTCCACCGTCGGCATGTAGTGCCCGTAGTTCCAGTCGTTGGCATGTTCCAGCATGTCGGTCCGACGCTCCGCCGGAAGGTACATGTCGGAGTAACCACGCACCGAGAAGAACTGGTTGTCGGCGCCTCCGATGCTGAACTGGAAGGTCGCGTATCCCCAGTCCCCGCTGACCCGGCGCTCGCGGTCGACGCGGTAGGCGTAGCCCAGTGTCTCCAGGGCCGCCATCACGCGATGACGGGACAGGGGCTGGAGCACCCCGTCCGGCACGGAGGTGGCGAGCTCGTCGGTGAGCTTGTCGGTGGGACCGTCGGCGGCGTCGTCGATGGGATTGTTGCTGGTGTGGTCGCTGGTGTCATCGCTCATACCTCAGGTTCTATCAATCCGTCCGGACACGGACCTCTCGTCCTGTTCGATATCGTTCGAACCCGTACGATGGGGCACCATGAATTCTCGCGCTGTTGACCTGCCCTCGTCCATGCCCGCCGTCGCCGTCACCGGGGAGTTTCCGGTGGACGATCCGCGGTGCCTCACCGATGTCACCGTGCCCCTCCCCGTCGTCGGCCCCCGCGATCTCCTCGTCGAGGTCCAGGCCGTCTCGGTCAACCCGATCGACGTGAAGATGCGGCACCGGGCATCCGACGCCATCACCCGCGGTGAGCAGCCCATCCTCGGATACGACGCCGCCGGTGTCGTCCGTGCCGTCGGTGGGGACGTCTCCCGTTTCGAGGTCGGCGACCGGGTCTTCTATGCCGGCAGTCAGCTCCGCGACGGCACGAACGCGAAGTTCCACGCGGTGGACGAGCGGATCGTGGGGCACCGTCCGACGACCTGTTCCGCCACCGAAGCGGCCTCGCTGCCGCTGACCGCCCTGACCGCCTGGGAGGCGCTGTTCGACCGACTGGGGGCGGACATCTACTCCAACGGTTCACTGTTGATCCTCGGCGGCGCCGGTGGCGTACCCAGCGTGATGATCCAGCTGGCGCGGGCGTTGACCGGGCTGACGGTGATCGCCACCGCGTCCCGTGAGGAGTCCCGCGACTGGGTGGTGGAAATGGGCGCGCACGAGGTCGTCGACCATCGCCGCAACCTCGCCGACCAGGTCCTCGACCTGGAGCCGGACGGCATCGACTTCGTCTTCACCACCCATACGACAGGACACTCCGGCGAGCTCGCCGAGTTGATGGCCCCGCAGTCGCGTCTGTGCCTGATCGACGATCCGGAGGACTTCGACCTCATCGGGTTCAAGAGGAAGTCGATCTCCCTGCACTGGGAGTCGATGTTCACCCGGGTCGTCTTCGACACCGACGACGTGGCGGACCAGGGGGTGATCCTGGACCGTATCGCCGGGATGGTCGACGACGGCCGCATCATCCCCACCGTGGGCGAGACGATGCTCGGCATGAATGCCGCGACCATGGCCGAGGCGCACCGTGAGGTGGAGCGCGGCCACGTGACCGGCAAGATCGTCGTGAAGAGCTGAGCGGGCCGGATGCTCACTGCGAAAACGGAACTCTCACTGACAGAGAAGATTGTCAGTGAGCGTCAGTGACACCCCCTACACCTGCGTAGCGTGTTCGCGTACGTAGCAGCACGAATTATCCGCTGCCGGAGGCCTCCCGGACAGCCTGCCAGAGACGATCTGCGCATTCGCCAACATGCCCCAGGGAGGAACGGTCCTGCTCGGAGTGAGCCAGCGTCAGAACTTCGCCGTCACCGGCGTCGACTCCCCCAATGACTTGATCCAGGCTGTGACCAGTCAGACGAGGGAGTCGATCATCCCCGCCCCCGTATCGACCCGTACCCGGTGAGCGTGAACGGACCCACTGTGGTCGTCGGCTGAAAGACATTGCCGACGAAGATCTCTGTCGGCTCCTCTCCGTGACCACACCGACAGGGGAACTGACCACCGCCGGGCTCGACGCACTGGGTTTCTACCCACAGGGAAAGCAGCCGTCACTTGCGGTCACCGCCGCAGTACAGCTAGCCCGGGACGGCAGCGGAGCACGCACACAGAACCGTCAGGACTTCGACGGACCGCTGCCCGTCCTACTGGAGGAGGTTCAGAAGTGGATCACCACGAACACCGGAACATCGGATGTTTACCGCCCTGATGGTCACATGGTCCGGGGTCCTGAGTTCCCGCTCAGGGCTGTCCGAGAACTCCTGGCCAATGCGCTGGTCCACCGAGACCGCATCCGGCGTCGAGGTGGTCGGTGCCGACGACCCGTTACGCGCTCAAACAACTCATCACGGCCGGAGTCGCCGACATGGTCGGTGGCCAGGGGCAGCACGACACCGGGTACCGATTGCGATAAGATCAGAAGCCCGGTCAGACCGCCGCGATAGAAGTACTCAGAACCAGCGTTCGAGAACCTCGGCGACCCCGTCGTCGTCATGGGAGGCCGTGCGGTGGTCCGCGATGGCGGCGACCTCGTCGACCGCATTGCCCATCGCCACACCCAGGCCCGCCCACCGCAACATCGCGATGTCATTCGGCATGTCACCGAAAGCCACCACCTGCGCCGGGTCGATGTCCGGGACGGCGGGGTTTCCGGACGCACCACCGTCGTCGTCGCGGGACGCACCGCCGTCGGACGCGTCGCCGTCGCGGGGCGTACCCAACGCATGTGCCAGCCCGGACAGTTTCGTCACTCCGGGCACGTTGATCTCCAGCAGCCCACCGCTGAAGGACCACGTGACATGCGCATCCGCCGAATCAACGACCGGACTGACCAGATCGAAGATCTCGGATGAGTGCATCTGCTCCTGTCGCACCAGCAGTTTCACCGCTGGCTTGCTGAACAGTGCGTCCCGGCTCTCCACCGCATGCTCCTCCGACTCCCAGGCGTGCGGGTAGTCCTCCTCCACGGCGAACAGCTCATCCACCCGGTCGAAGGCACTGACCCCGGCGCGCTCCACGGCGAAGGTCACCGGCGGCAGCCCCCGGTCAGCGAGGATGCCGGTCGTGGCGTCCCGCACCTGCGCGGCGACCTGCGACAACACTGCCGGGGCGAGTTCGGCGGCGTAGGTGATCCGGTCGGTCGCCGAATCATAGACCACCGCGCCATTCGCACAGACGCAGACCGGACGCAGCCCGATCTGTTCGATCACCGGCAGCATCCAGCGGGCCGGACGCCCCGAGGCGGGGATGAACCGCGCACCAGAGGACACCAGGCGTCCGATCGCCGCGCGGGTCCGGGGCGAGACCCGCTCGGCGGAGGTCAGCAGGGTTCCGTCGAGGTCGCTGACAATCAGCGACGGAGCAGTTTCTTCCACAGCGGCTTCTTCTGGGGCTTCTTCTGGGACTCAGGATTGGCCGCCTGTTCGGCCTCACGGGCGATGCGCTCCTCGCGGCGCTTCTGGGCGTCCTCCCGGTCCTTGACCGTGGCCTCCTCCAGCGACGGGGCGGACCCGCCGAGCGACTGCGGCATCCAGTACTCCCCGTCCGGGAAGGGGCCGTAGAGCTCGTCGTACCGGGCCCGGACCTGGTCGAGGCGGGTGGCCATCGCATCATGCAGACGCTGGGCGGAGGCCTTGGCGTCCTCGTCGACCTCGACCGGCTCGCCGACCGAGATGACGAGTTCGGCCTTCTTCAGCCGCCACTTCGGCTTGCGCCCCTTCGTCCAGATCCGCTGCGACCCCCAGATCACCACGGGGATCAGTGGGACGTCGGCCTCGTGGGCGATACGTGCGGCACCATCCTTGACCTCCTTGACCTCGAAGGAACGGGAGATCGTCGCCTCCGGGAAGATGCCGATGAGTTCTCCACCTGCGGCCCGTTCGGTGGCCTCACGCACCGACGCCGCACCGTCGGCACGGTCGACGGGGATGTGCTTGCAGCCGCTCATGGCGGGCCCGGCGACCTTGTTGTCCCAGATCTCCTTCTTCGCCATGAAGCGGACGAGGCGTCCTCCCTGGTAGGCGGCGGGGATACCGCCGAAGACGAAGTCCCAGTAGCCGGTGTGGTTCACCGCGATCACCGCACCGCCGGTGGCGGGGATACGCTCCGGGTTCTGGACCTCCACCTCCAGGTGCTGCATGCGACGCATCCACAGCTTCGCGAAGGGGATGATGAGCCGACCGTAGAAGGGCTCACGCGATTCCGGGTGCGGCGGGGTGTCCGGCAGTGCGGGGAGGACCGTGAACCCCTTCGGGAGCCAGAAGTGGTCGCGGAGAAGCTTGAAAGCCATGGGAGAGTCTCTACCTTCCGTGTCACTTCTTCTTGGGAGTCAGGACGTCCTTGCCGACGAACGGACGCAGTGCCTCAGGCACCACCACCGAACCATCGGCCTGCTGGTTGTTCTCCAGGATGGCCACCAGCCAGCGGGTGGTGGCCAGGGTGCCGTTCAGGGTGGCGGCGGTCTGTGCCTTGCCGTCACTGTCACGGTAGCGGGTCTTGAGCCGGCGGGCCTGGAAAGTGGTGCAGTTCGAGGTGGAGGTCAGCTCACGGTAGGTCTCCTGGGTCGGCACCCAGGCCTCGGTGTCGAACTTGCGGGAGGCCGAGGACCCCAGGTCGCCACCGGCGACGTCGATGACCCGGTAGGGCACCTCGACGGTCGAGAGCATGTCCTTCTCCATGGCGAGCAGCTCCTGGTGGACCTGCTCAGCCTCCTCCGGTTTGGCGTAGACGAACATCTCGACCTTGTCGAACTGGTGGACGCGCAGGATGCCGCGGGTGTCCTTACCGTAGGAACCGGCCTCTCGACGGAAGCAGGACGACCAGCCGGCGTAGCGCACCGGACCGTCCGACAGGTCGATGATCTCATCCTTGTGGTAGCCGGCCAGGGCGACCTCGGACGTGCCGACCAGGTACATGTCATCGGCCTCGAGGCGGTAGATCTCGTCGGCGTGGGCGCCGAGGAAGCCGGTACCGGCCATGATCTCCGGACGCACCAGCACCGGCGGGATCATCAGCTGGAAACCGTGGTCGCGAGCCTTCTGTGCGGCGAGCTGCAGCAGGCCGAGCTGCAGCAGGGCGCCGTCGCCGGTGAGGAAGTAGAAGCGGGCACCGGAGACCTTCGCCCCGCGCTCCATGTCGATCAGCCCCAGGGACTCGCCGAGCTCCAGGTGGTCCTTCGGCTCGAAGTCGAACTCTGTGGGCTCACCGATGTGCTCCAGGACGATGTAGTCGTCCTCGCCACCGGCGGGCGCGCCGGTGACCACGTTGGACAGCTTCATCTGCAGGTCGTTGACGGCAGCCTCGGCGGCGTTCTGCTCGGCCTCGAGCTCCTTGACCTTCGCCGAGCGGGCCTGCCCTTCGGTACGCAGTGCGGTGCGTTCCTCGTCGGTGGCGTCCTTCATCTTCGCACCCATCGACTTGGAGTACGCCTTGGCGTCGGATCGTGCCACGTCAGCGGAGGAAATCGCCTCACGGCGACGCTGATCGGCCTCCAGAAGCTGGTCCACCAGGCTGGGGTCCTCACCGCGGGTACGTTGGGAATCACGGACGACGTCGGGGTTCTCCCGGAGGAACTTGAGATCAATCATGTCGTCCAGCTTAGCTATAGTGGTGCCCTACGTGGCCCCATGGCCTGGCGGAAACCCGCGTCCCCTGTGAAAGAATGCCCCCTATGTCGACCATCGACCCGAATTCCGACCGAGACACCGAGCCCAGCGACACCAGTAACGCCAGCACCACCGGTGACACCGGTGCCGCTGAGGAGCACGCTTCTGCCCGGAAGCGTCCCCGTGCACGTCGCCGGACGGTCGCCGTGGCGTTGACGGCTGCGTTGGCCGGTGGTTTCGGCGCGGCAGTGTACGAGTACGCTGCGCCGGATAATGCGTCGGTGGTGGCCAGGACCAGCCCCGAGGAGGACGACCCCGAACTCGCGGCCTTCACCGACGCCGACACCGGCGACTGCGTGAACTGGGACCAGAACGGGGAGGTCACCACCAACTTCACCGTGGTGGACTGCGCGCAGCCGCATCGTTTCGAGGTCTCCACCCGCGAGGACCTGTCGCAGTACCCGACCAGTGAGTTTGGCCCGGACGCCCCGCAGCCGGACCGGGACCGGCAGTCGCAGCTGACCTCCGACCTCTGCGCCGGCCCGACGATGAGCTACCTGGACGGCCGACTCGACCCGCAGGGCCGCTACTCGATCGCCCCCATCCTCCCGCCCGAGGCGGCCTGGGACGCTGGGGACCGCATCATGCTCTGTGGTGTGGCGGTGCCGGAGGGTGACGGGAGGTACGCCGAAGTGTCCGGACGTGCCGCGGAAACCGACCAGTCGACGGCGGCGTCGGTGGAGACCTGCGTGCGCGCCGAGGGCGACCGGGTGCGCAACGTGGGCTGTGACACCCCGTACTCCTGGGTCGTCACCTCGACGGAGAACCTGGGCGAGACCTTCACCGATGGCGCGTGGCCGCCGCTGGAGAAGCAGAACGAGCACCTCGACGCGGTGTGTACCCGCGCGGCCATCGACTTCATGAACGGTGGTGAGGCACCCGCCGACGGGGAGGAGGACGCGGCGCTGTACCAGTCCACGCTCACCCCGTTCTGGACCACGCTGCCGCAGGAGTCCTGGAACGCCGGCTCACGCACGGTCAACTGTGCACTGACCAAGGCCCGGGACGATGACTCCTTCGCCGATCTGCGTGGTGACGTGCGCGGGGAGTTCACCATCGACGGTGAGGCCCCGGAGGACCCGCCGGACCGTCGTCCGCTGCGGGACCGGGACAACGGGCAGGACGACTGACGGAGACGGTTGAGGAACGGGTGAACGATGGTCGAGATCACTGACGAGGAGTTCGAGGACCTCGTCGATGCCGGACTGCGGCAGATCCCCCGCCAGTTGTTGGACGCGCTGGACAATGTGGCGATCGTCGTCGAGGACCACAATGAGGAGGACCCCACCCTGCTCGGTCTCTACCACGGGGTGGCTCTGACCGACCGGTCCGTGGAATGGCCGACGTTCCTGCCGGACAAGATCAGCATCTACAAGGACGCCCTGTGCGGCTACTGCCACTCGCGTGAGCAGCTGGTGGACGAGGTGGCGGTCACCGTCGTCCACGAGATCGGCCACCATTTCGGCATCGACGACGAGCGTCTGCACGAACTCGGTTGGGGGTAGGACGGACGCGGCCCAGCCCGCCGCACCCTGTCCCAGTCAACCCGTTGCATTTAGCTCGCCACGGTCAACCCGCCGCGCGCAGCGGCTCGCCGTGCCCGGCCCAGTCCACGACTTTCCAGCCGGAGGCCAGCGCATCGGTGTGGGCGGCCCCACCGGCGCCGTCCCGCGTGGAGTCGAAGACGTCCGGGATCTCCAGTTCCACCCGCGAGGTGTTCGGCATGATCGTGCGCATCGCGTACTCCGGGTCCACCCGGCCCAGGTAGGCGGCGATCAGCCGGATCACCGCGCCGTGGCTGACCACGGCCAGGTCCGACCCCTCGCGCTGTACCGATGCCGCCATCGGCAGCAGCGTGTCGAGGTAGCGGGCCACCACCTCGCGCCCGGTCGACGCCCCCGGCACCGGCACGTCCATCGCCCCACCCAGCCATTCGGCGAAGGTGCGGTGGTAGTCGTAGTGCGCCTCGTGGTCCTCGCGCATCTCATAGCGTCCCGCCGGGATCTCCGAGATCCCCGGCACCGCCCCGGGCATCACCAGCGGCAGCGTGGTCGACACCGGATTCGGTCCGGTCAGACCCGTCACCCCGGTCGCCCCTGCGCCGGTAGCCCCGGCTGCCGTCGCCGGCTCGGACGCCGCCGACCGCGGTGGGCCGACATCCTCATGGGCGATCCCGTCGGTGATCTCCACCGCCGCCAGCTCCCCCAGCGCCCGGGCGAAGGGCGTCCCAGGTCCGGTGTCCGACAACCGCAGGCCGCGGCCATGACCGCCCATGGCGATCCCCGCCGCTGTCTGCCGGGCCCGCAGCGCCTGCGAGGACACCATCGCCAACGGTGCCGCCGCCTCGTCCTGTTCCCCGGCGAGCAACTCACCGGCGGCGAAGGCCTGCGACCAGCCCAGGTCAGTCAGCGCCGCACCTGGCAGGGCGGTGTCCAGTGCCTGACGGACGTTCGAGGTCGTCTGACCATGCCGGATCAGCAGCAGTCGACTCACGTGTCGAGGTCTCCTTCCGGCGTCGCCGCCCGGTGATCGTGCTGTCCGCGTCGCAACGAGCGGACCCATTCCCGGGAATCACGGTAGTCGGGCGGGACCGAACCGGCCGGACCCGACACCCCACCGACCCACCCCTCCTGCGGCCACGAGCCGAGGAACCGGATCCGGTCGCAGTAGCGGTACAGCCCGGCCAGCGCCTCGGCCACGGCACCATCGTCGACGTGCCCGACCAGTTCCACGTGGAAGTTGTAGGTCCCGGCACGCTCGCGGGTGGGCCGCGACTCGATGCGCGACATGTCCACCCGACGGGTCGCCAACTCCATCAGCGCCATCACCAGTGACGCCGGGACGTTCGGCACCTGCAGCACGAGGGCCGTGCGGTCGTGACCGGTCACCGGCGTCGGCGCCTGCGGGCGTCCCACCAGCACGAAACGGGTCCGCGCACCGGGAACGTCGGCGACCTCGGCAGCCTCGCTGCCCCCTACCGTCAACGGAACCAGGCCGTGGATCTCCCCGGCGCGGGCCGGTGCCGCCGCAGCGTCCACCCGCCCCTCGGCGACCGCCTGCGCGGCTGCACCATTCGATGTCGCCGGCACGAACCGGGCGTCCGGCAGATGCTCACCGACCCAGCCGCGGACCTGCGCCTGGGCGACCGGGTGGGTGGTGAAGGTCTGGATGTCCGCCACCCGGGTGCCGGGACGCACCAGGATGGAGAACACCACCGGCACATCGTGCTCCCGCAGGATCTGCACCGGCTGACCGCTGGCCAGGGAGTCGAAGGTCTGGGTCACCGGCCCGTCCACGCTGGACTCCAGGGCGACGACCGCCTGGTCGGCCTCCCCGTTGCGCACCAGGTCCAGTGCGGTGGCCGGGGAGTCGACGGTGCGGTGGACAGCATCGGCCGGCAGATGGCCGGCATCCTGGAAGTTGAGGACGGCCTGCTCGGTGAAGGTACCGCGGGGGCCGAGGTAGGCCACGGTGAATGGGCTGGTTTCGCTCATGCCACCAATCTACCGGTCCCCGGTAGGGTGGGACGCCATGACGAACCCTGGGGACACCAACGGCAGGACCGGTGCCGGCAGCACCGATGCCGTGTCCCGGCGCCTTCGCCAGGTGTGTGTACGGACCGGGCTGTCTCAGCAGGAGGTCGGCGTGGTGCGCCTCTACGACCGCGCGCACGTGGACCCGGACGCCCACGGTCCGCTGCGCGGTCTCGACGTGCTGGTCAAGGACCTCAACCGGGTCGCCGGTGAGGTCACCACCTTCGGCGAGCCGTCACATGCCGTACGCTCCACCAGCTCCGACGATGCGGTGCAGCGCCTGTTGGACGACGGTGCCCGATTGGTCGGCTCCAGCGTCACCGCCGAGTTCGGGGCCACGGTGTACACCGAGCCGGTGACCGGTCGGGGCCCGGTGAACCCGATCGACGCCTCGCTGACCACCGGTGGGTCGTCCTCGGGGGCGGCGGTGGCGGTGGCCCGCGGGGTCGTGGACGTCGCCCACGCCAGTGACGGCGGCGGGTCGATCCGGGTGCCGGCGGCAGCAGTCGGGTTGCCCGGGCTGAAGCCGCGGCACGCCGTGTTCCCTGATGGTGGGGACGCCGCCCTGCCGAATCCTGGCGCACAGGGCTACATCGCCGCGGACCTGGAGCTGACGGCCCGTGCCTACGGGGTAACCGACTCACCGGTGCCCTGGCGGGAATCGGTGTCGCGGCGTGCGACGGCGGGGCGTCCGGCACGTGTCGGGCACTCCAACCTGCCCTTCCATTCGCATGAGCCGGTGGACCCGTCGGTGGCCAATGCCACCGGGGCGGCCGCTGCACTGCTGGTCACCCACCCCGGAGTGGGTGGGGTCGCACCGGTGGAGCCGCCGTACTCGGTGGAGCGATTCGCGGTCTTCTCCGACGTCATGGCTGCCCGCTGTGCCGCGCTGCCCGCCCCCATGACGGCGATGCCGACCTGGCTGCGGGCCTGCGGCCGGTCGTTGTCGGCCGAACGGGTGGCCGAGGCATCGGCGGCGGTGCAGGCATTGCCCGAGGACGTGTGCGCAGCCTGGTCGGCGGTTGACGTGGTCATCACCCCGACGCTGGCGTTCCCGCCCCCACCGGTCGGGGCGTTCTCCCGGTTCTCGGATCCGGCGGTGGGACGCCCGGAGCAGGACTTCGCCGCGCAGACGGCGTGGACCCCGTGGGCGACGCTGTGGAACCTCACGGGGTGGGCCGGACTGTCGGTACCGCTGATCCCGGCCGGGGCGGCGGGCCGCGGGCGCTGGCCGGTGTCGGTGCACCTGGGGGCGGTGTCCGACCGGGTCAGTGTCGCTGAGCTGCTGGATCTCGGCGCCCACCTTCAGGATGCCGTCGCCGACCTCGTCGCCACCGATCCGGCTGCCCTCGATGTCCTCGCCGTGGCCGTTCCCCGATAGCCACTACGAGCCACCACGACCCACCAGTAGCCACTACGAAATCCCCACGGCTGGAGGTACGCTCACCGGCCCGCAACCGTACCCCTGGGCATGGGGATTCCGCGTCAGGCGGTGCTGGGCGGTGCGTACACTCACCTCTAATCACCCAGCAGAGCCACCCAGCGGCGACACCCAGCTGGGGCAGTTAAGCCAACCTCAAGAACAACGGCACGGACGGAGGCGCAGATGCAGGCCAACATGGACCGCAGTCGACAGACGGCGGCTGACCGCAATGCCCTGCGCTGGGAGATCCTCATCGTGCTGGCAGTCACCTTCGGTGCATCCGGCATCCGCGCCTTCCTGCGGCTGGTCGAGGCGACGACGATGCCTGAGGACCTCAACGAGCAGACCACCACGCTCAACGCCCGGCAGTCGGACCTCGCCTGGCTCGACCCAGCCTTCCAGCTGATCTCCTCCGGAGTGCTGGTGGCTTGGGGCGGACTGTCACTGTTCCTACTGATCAGGCACGTTCCGCCGCGACTGGGGGATCTGGGGGCGGTGACCGCACCACTGCTGCGCCTGCCGACGAGGGGTGCGGCAGCGAAGGGCGCTTCCGGTCAACCGCTGTTGCCGGTGCTCACCCCGGCATGGCGGGACATCCTGCCCGGCATGGGCCTGGCAGCACTGATCGGGCTGCCGGGTCTGGTCTTCTACGTCGCCGCCGTCCAGCTGGGATTCTCCCGTGAAGTGATCCCCACCGGACTCGACCGCAGTATTCAGGACCTTATCCTGCTGGTGGTGAACTCCTGGGCCAACGGTTTCGCCGAGGAGATGCTGGTCGTCGCATGGCTGTGCACCCGACTGCGTCAGATCCGGGTGCCGTGGGTGTGGGTGTTCGTCGCCTCCGCCGTGCTGCGCGGCAGCTACCACCTGTACCAGGGCTATTCGGCGGGACTGGGCAATATGGTGATGGGCCTGGTGTTCGTCTGGTTCTTCTACCGCACCGGACGGGTGTGGCCCCTGATCATCGCCCATGGACTCATCGACACCGTCGCTTTCGTGGGCTACCAGATGCTGGGCTCGACCCCCGGGTTGTAGCTGGGCCCCATCACGGCACCCCACCCCCGCCCAGAACAACCCCCAGAACACGTCCCACAGCTTCACGTGCTTACTCAGGGCCTTGACCGGGGGCAACGGGAAAATGACGGAGCCAGAAATCGATAGTCTGGACACAAGAGTATCTCACTCAGACAGCATGACCGTCTCATCATCCTGGCCGTCGCCGTCACTGTCACCTTCGCGTCTGTCGCGGCGTTCCTGGAGAACCTGGTGTTCTCCCTGGGGATGATTTTGTTCCTCGGGTTCCTGGTGGTCCTTCCCCTGGGATTCACCCGGGACCGCAAGGCGCGGAGGTTGGCTGCAGAATCAGACACCGCCCGCACCGACCTCGGCGGTGGACCGTGGGTCGGCGGGGCGGGGCTCATCACGCTGGTGGTCGGCATCGTACTGGCTGTGGCGGCGACCATCCGCGGGTCGACCGCCGACGACTACGGCATCGGCAGCGTGCTGATGTTCGCCAGCGCGCTTCTGATCCTCGGTGGAGGGATGATCTGGGGCGGCTTCCGCGCCTCCCGGTCATACCGACCGTCACCGGGCCAGTCACCGCACCAGTCACCGGATCAGTCACCCGGCCGGCAACACCGCAGCGTCGGCCAGATCAGCCGAAGGCCTCGAGCTCGCGCTTGACGACCTTGCCGATGGCGTTGCGCGGCAGCGGGGCGCTCATGATGACCACGTCGCGCGGGATGGCGGGCTTCATGAAGTTGTGCTCGACCTGCTCGCGGACATCATCCTCGGTGACGGTGGCGCCGTCCTCAACGACGACGTAGGCCTTGACGCGCTGGAACTTCTCGTCGTCCTCGACACCGACGCAGTAGGACTCGTCGACGCCATCGAGGCGGTCGATGATGTCGGACACGGAGGTCGGCCAGATGTTCTCTCCGCCGACGATGATCATGTCGTTGTTGCGGCCCAGCACGCGCAGGCGTCCGGACTCCGGGTCGATGATGCCCTTGTCGCCCAGGTCGATCATGCCGTTGCGGTACTCGGCCTTGTCACGGTCGCCGAGGTAGCCCTTCATGGACAGGGCGTTGATGGCGTGGATGATGCCGACCTGACCGGCGGGCACCTCCTTGCCGGTCTCCGGGTCCAGGACCTCGAGGCGACCGTTCCACACCGGGTAGCCGGCGGTGAGCGGGTCGGCGGCCAGGTCCTCCGGGTTAGCGAAGGCCACGAGCAGGCCCTCGGTGGAGCCGTAGCCGCTGGAGACGATGTTGCCGTAGCGCTCCTGCAGGCCGACGACCAGATCCTCGCTCATGGCGTTGCCGGCGTTCATGATCCAGGTCATCGAGGAGGTGTCGTAGCTGCCGTCGTCGGCGGCGAGGACGTCCTTGAGGAAGACCGCGGAGCTGATCGTGCCGGTGCACTTGTAGTCCTCGATCTGCTTGAGGACGTTCTTCGGCTTGAACTCACGCTGGGTGACCAGGGTGCAGCCGGCGACGATGGCAAGCACCGAGGCTCCCCAGCCGAGCACGTGGAACAGGGAGGCGGTGAGCTGGAGACGGTCGCCGGCTTTGACACCGAGGCCCTCGAGGGCAGGGCCGAGGACACCGAGCGGGAAGGACGGCTCGGTGTGCGAGACGGCCTTCGGGGTGCCGCTGGTGCCGGAGGACATCAGGACGACGCCGCCCTGCTTCGGGCGGGAGGGGAAGGCGTCGTTGTGCGGCCCCGGGGAGGTCCAGAACTCCTCCATAGTGGGGTAGTCGAAGTCGGTGCGGTAGCCCTCGGCAGCATCGGCGTGGATGAGGGTGCAGCCGAAGTCGGACAGGTCCTCGGGGAAGCGGTCGTCGAACTCGGAGTCGACGAAGATGACGTCGAGCTGGTGCTCCTTGACGATGTCGGCCAGCTGGTTCTTCGAGGCACCGACGTTGAGCAGGAAGACGGTGTAGCCGAGGTAGCCCTTGGCGGCCAGCGGAATGAAGAAGCCGCGGCCGTTGCGGGCCATGATACCGACCCGGCTGTTCGGGCCGATGCCGTGGCTGGCCAGGGTATGTGCGGTGAGGCGGGCCCGGTTGGCGAGCTCCTGGTAGGTCAGCTCGCCCTGGTCGTCGACGAGGACGAGACGGTCCGGGAAGCGTGCCGCGGTTCCCTCGAGGAGACCGGCGAGGCTGGTCCCGTAGCGCCCCAGCGCCTTGGCGACACCGAGTCCTCCGGCGGGCGTGGAGCCTTTGAGGAATCCGGTGTCCAGGAACGCTTTGGAGCCCCGGAGGGCTCCCTTGAGGTCATAGGACAGCTGCTCGAACACTGCCCCTCCTTTCGGTGGGTTGATTGTGGGGGTCGGTTCTGGGGGGGGCGGTTCTGGGGGTCAG
>DHCFJ07801__coassemble_2368_pt1 | contig 11545 bp, 9 predicted proteins | sample DHCFJ07801__metabat2_low_PE_008 | metagenome-assembled genome bin DHCFJ07801
CGGAGATCGAGGCAGAGTACTTCAACTTCGACTCGCTGAACTTCCTGCCCGACCACCCGGCCCGTACCCTGCAGGACACCTTCCACATTGCCCCGGAGGGCTCCGGCCAGGTGCTGCGTACCCACACCTCCCCGGTGCAGATGCGCACCATGCTGGACCGGGACGTCCCGATCTACATCGCCTGCCCGGGTCGTGTCTTCCGCACCGACGAGCTGGATGCCACCCACACCCCGGTGTTCCACCAGGTCGAGGGCCTCGCGGTGGACAAGAACCTGACCATGGCGCACCTCAAGGGCACGCTGGACCACCTGGCACGCACCCTGTTCGGTGAGGACGCCACGACCCGTATCCGCCCGAACTACTTCCCGTTCACCGAGCCGTCGGCCGAGGTCGACGTCTGGTTCCCCAACAAGAAGGGCGGGGCCGGCTGGATCGAGTGGGGTGGCTGCGGCATGGTCAACCCCAACGTCCTGACCGCTGCCGGCATCGACCCGGAGGTCTACTCCGGTTTCGCCTTCGGCATGGGCATCGAGCGCACCCTCCAGTTCCGCAACGGCCTGCCGGACATGCGGGACATGGTGGAGGGCGACGTCCGCTTCACCCAGCCCTTCGGCATCCGCGGCTGACCTGCCGCACCGCACAGCACACTTCACGCAGCACCCGCAACGCAGCACACCTAGAGGAACCGAGCACCGACAATGCTGATCTCACAGTCCTGGCTGACCCGCCTTCTCCGGACCTCCACCGCCCCCTTCTCCGTCGACGCCGCTGAACTGGACACCGGCTTCGTGCGCGTCGGATTCGAGACCGAGGGCTACGAGCACATCGAGGAGACCACCGGGCCGCTGGTATTCGGCCGGGTCGAGCACATCGAGGAGCTGGAGGGCTTCAAGAAGCCGATCCGCTACTGCGACGTCAACGTCGGCGACGCCAACGGTACCGGCGAACCGCAGCACATCATCTGCGGTGCCCGGAACTTCCGCGAGGGCGACATCGTCGTCGTCTCGCTGCCAGGTGCGGTGCTGCCCGGCGGTTTCGCCATCGGCGCACGCGAGACCTACGGCAAAACCTCCGAGGGCATGATCTGCTCCGCCGCAGAACTGGGACTGGCGAAGGTGCAGACCTCCGGCATCATCGCGCTGCGCGGTGCCGAGGCCGAGGACCCCCGGATCGTCATCGGTGCCGACGCCCGCGAGTTCCTCGGCCTGGACGACACGGTCTTCGAGGTCAACGTGACCCCGGACCGCGGCTACGCCCTGTCCGCCCGAGGCCTCGCACGTGAGCTCGCCAGCTCCTTCGACCTGTCCTACCGCGACCCCGCGGAGGACCCGGCGGCCGCCGCACTGCCCACCGACCTGCTGGCCGGGCTGCCGAACTCCACCGGACGTGGCGACCTGCCGGCGATCACCGTCGACGAGGCCACCAAGTGCGCACGCTTCGGCATCCGCAAGGTCACCGGCATCGACCCGGACGCCGAGTCGCCCTACTGGCTGCAGCGCGAGCTGCTGCTGTGCGGTCAGCGTCCGGTCAACGCCCCGACCGACGTCACCAACTACATCATGTTCCTGCTCGGCCAGCCGATGCACGCCTTCGACGCCGACCGGATCTCCGGTGACCTGTACGTCCACCTCGCGCCGCAAGGTGAGAAGCTGACCACTCTCGACGGTGTGGAGCGCACCCTCGACGCCGAGGACGTCGTCATCTCTGACGCCACCGGCATCCAGTCCTTGGCCGGTGTCATGGGTGGCTCGACCTCCGAGATCCAGGATGACACCACCAGCGTCTATTTCGAGGCCGCCTTCTTCGACCAGATCACCGTGGCCCGGACCTCGCGTCGCCACAAGCTGTCCTCGGAGTCCTCCCGCCGTTTCGAGCGCGGCACCGATCCCTCGGTCATCGAGGCCGCCCTCGATTACGCCGTGGCCCTGCTGACCCGCATCGCCGGTGGTGAGGTCGATCCGGGCACCAGCCTGGTCGGCGAGGTGCCCGCCATGCCGGTGATCGACATGCACACCTCTGCCCCGGGCAAGACCGCCGGCATGATCTACCCGACGGGCACTACGGTGACCCGTCTGACGGAGGTCGGCTGCACGGTCCGTGAGACCGGCGACCGTGACGCCAACGGCGCCAAAGCCATCCAGGTCACCCCGCCCACGTGGCGCCCGGACCTGACGATGCCTGCCGAGCTGGTGGAGGAGGTGCTGCGTCTGGAGGGGCTGGACAAGATTCCGTCGATCGTTCCCACCGCCCCGTCGGGCCGCGGTCTGTCCCCGCGTCAGCGGATGCGCCGCAGCGTCGGCCACGCCCTGGCCTGGAGCGGCTTCGTGGAGATCCTTCCCAGCCCGTTCATCCCCAACGACGTCTTCGATGTCTGGGGACTGGACGCCGACGATCCGCGTCGGTCCGCTGTGCGCGTCCAGAACCCGCTGGAGAGCGATGTCGCCCTGATCGGCACCACGCTGCTGCCGTCGATGATCGATTCGCTGCGCCGCAACATCACCCGCGGCCAGACCGACGCAGCGCTCTACGGTGTCGAGCAGGTCACCCTGCCCACCGAGACCTCCGGTGTGTCGCCGATGCCCTCGGTGAAGGCGCGTCCCTCTGACGACGAGTTGGCCGAGCTGCTGGCGTCCCTGCCGGAGCAGCCGCTGCATGCTGCGGTCATCGCCGCCGGTAACCGCACCCTGCAGGGTACCTGGGGCGATGCGGTCGCTTTCGAAGCCGCCGATGTCTTCGAGGCCGCCCAGACCATCGCCCGTGCGGCCGGTGTCGAGGTCAGTCTCCGTAACGCCGAGTACCTGCCCTGGCACCCGGGCCGTTGTGCCGAGATCGTCGTCGCCACTGCCGACGGTGGTGAGCAGGTCGTCGGCCACGCCGGTGAGCTGCACCCGCAGGTCTGCGAGCGGGCCAACTTGCCGAAGCGCACCGTCGCCCTGGAGATCAACCTGGACGGACTGCCGCTGGCGGAATCCTTCCCCCGCCCGTTGCTCTCGCCGTTCCCGGCCGTCCACCAGGACGTCGCCGTCGTCGTCGACGAGACCACGCCGGCCGCTGCCGTGGAGGCTGCGCTGGTGTCCGGCGCAGGGGAGCTGCTGGAGGAGATCCGGCTGTTCGACATCTACCGCTCCGACTCCCTTGGTGAGGCGAAGCGGTCGCTGACCTACACCCTGCGTTTCCGTGCCCCGGACCGCACCCTCACCGAGGACGAGGCATCGGTGGCCCGTGAGTCAGCCGTCGCCGCGGCGGCCGAGAAGGTCGGTGCCGTCCTGCGCGGTTAGGGCCACCCGGGGAGTGTTGTCAGGCTGTAGTGTACCGCTTGAGTTGTTCGCCGGTCGGCACGCCGCAGTGCGACTTGAAGGCACGGCAGAACGTCGAGACATCGGCGTAGCCGACGCGGTTGGCGACGGCGTCGAGGGAACTTCCGGAACGTAGCAGATCGGCACCGGCTGCCATCCGGGCCCTGGTACGCCACTGTGTGAGGGGGAGACCGGTCTCGGTGGTGAACTGACGCTGTACCGTCCGCAACGAGGCATGCGCGAAGGCTGCGAGCTCTGCCGCCGAACGGTCGTCGCCCGGGTTGAACCGGATCACGTCGGCCATGCGTCGGGCCGGCGCACTGGTGGGAGTCGGTAGTCCGTCGAGGATCTCCGGGGCATCCTCCATCAGTGACAGCAGCTGTCGGCCGATATTCACCGGCGGTCGGATGGCGGTGGTCGCCGGCTGGATGTGCGCCAGGATCAGGGACTGCCGGACGTTGTCGACGGGGACGAGCCGGTGGCCCCTCATGGTCGTGGCGGCGGTGGTTACCGGGAAGAATGTCGGCAGCATGGTCGAGTTGGCGTGGACGTGGACGGTGTGGGCCGCGCCCGCCGGAATCCGGAGCGCGTGCGCCGCCCGGACCGTCAGTTCATCCCAGCTCGTGGCGCACCGGTCCCGTACCCGGAAATCCGTGGTCCCTCGGACCTGCCACAGCAGGATGTGCTCATCCCGGTGCACCCGCTCGCCGAGGACGGTGGCGGGGATGCCGATGAGTTCGGCGACGGCGTCGCGAGGTAGTGGGGATGTCATGGTGATGTCAGGGGGTGGGGCAGGGGGATTGGTTGGGTGGCGCGTGGGGAACGGAGGGTGGCATGCGGCGCACACCAGGACGACTGAGTATTGATTGACCTACCTGATTGCTCTGCGTGGGCAGGCCACGCGGAGTCGCTGTGAGAGAGGACGACCAGGAGATGCTGTACACGCGTACCACAGGGCGGGGTTCCCGGAAGGCAGGTAGGACGTCGCGACGAACCACAGCCGTGTGCGCTGCGGCACTGTCGGTCTGCATGGTGCTGGCGGGATGCTCGTCGGACGACGGAGTCAGTTCCGAGGGCGCCTCGTCCGGTGAGGGCCCTGTGCCGGACGGCGAGGGCGTCGCCGAGTATCCGCTGACGATCGAGACCGAGTACGGGGAGACCGAACTGGAGGCCCGGCCGGAACGTATAGCCGTAGTCGGCGGAGCCAGGGACCTGGAGGTGGCGTTGTCGCTGGGGGTGAGCCCGGTGATCGTCCCCCAGGAGGCGGACACCTGGGGGTACTGGGAGCCCTACGCTGATCAGTTCGAGGAGGCTGTGGTGATGAACCCGTGGAACGACTACTCCGCGGAGTTCTCCGCTCTATCGGACATTGCCCCGGTGGTGGCCGTCGACCTGCAGCGGGACAACCAGCAGGGTTGGGAGGACCTTACTGTAGCGCTCGGTGAGGCGTTGGACCTACCGGAGCGGGCGGAGAAGGACGTCGACGACACGCACGAGTCCGTCGAGGCGCTGCGCGAGGCACACCCGGAGTTCGAGGGAACCGCGGTCGCGTTGATCGTCAACCGAGGTGCAGACATCGGTGTCGAGCTGACGAACTCCGCCGGGTCACCTGCTGAGGCCCTGCTGTCGGACCTCGGTTTCGCACCGCACCCCAATGCCGAGGAGGTCACCGGTGAGAACGGGTGGGCCGACATCAGCCTGGAGAACCTCGGGTTGATCGATGCCGACGTGATCCTGGTCGGCCAACAGGGGGGAGAGTGTACCCCGGAGGAGGGGCGGACGTGGCTGGAGGGCCAATCGATCTACCAGGGGCTCACCGCTGTCGAGGGTGGGCGGGTCATCCAGGTTCCGGAACAGGAGTCCGGGACGCTGCCGCTGTCCTGGGCGTTGGCCTACCCGAAACCGGTGGCGACACCCTATGCTGCCGAGCAGCTCAGCGAGTTGGCCACCGAAGCACTCGGTGAATAAAACACGCGGGCGTGTATAACTTGCGATCGCGGGTGGGGCGGTGCATACTGGCACAATGATCTCGATCGCAGTGGCAGGTGCCAGTGGATACGCTGGCGGAGAGACTTTGCGCCTCCTGCTCAATCACCCAGGGTACGGCAAGGACTTCACCATCGGTGCGCTCACGGGCGCGTCCAACGCCGGGCAGCGATTCGGGGACCTCGTCCCTGGCCTGCCGGCGCTGGCCGAGCGCACCGTCGAGGCGACCACCGAGGAGATCCTCGGTGCCCACGACGTCGCCATCCTCGCCCTGCCGCACGGGGTGTCGTCCTCCCTGGATCTGGGAGACACCATCGTCCTGGACTGCGGCGCCGACCGGCGGCTCTCGGACAAGGCCGACTGGGACGCCTACTACGGCGGCGACTACCCGGGCAGCTGGCCCTACGGCATCCCGGAGCTGCCCGGCAACCGGGAGGTTCTTAAGGACACCACCGGTGTCGCCGTGCCCGGTTGCTTCCCGACCGGAGCCACCCTGGCACTGTTGCCGGCCATGCAGGCAGGCCTGATGTCCCCGCAGGTCTCCGTTGTCTCCGTCACCGGTGTCACCGGTGCCGGCAAGAAGCCCGCCGTGGGACTACTGGGAGGGGAGACCATCTCCAGCCTGCGCGCCTACAAGGTCGGCACACACCGGCACACCCCGGAGATGGCGCAGAACATCCGCCGAGTCCTCCCGGAGGGCACCACCGGTGCCGACGGTGACGTCAAAGTCACCTTCACGCCCGTCCTCGCACCACTGACCCGTGGCATCCTCACCACCGTCACCGCCGAGGCCCGCGGCACGGCCGACGAAATCCGCCGAGCCTACGAGGACTACTGCGCCAACGAACCCTTCCTCCACCTGCTGCCCGAGGGACAGCAGCCGGAGACCAAGAGTGTCACCGGCACCAACATGGTCCACCTGCAGGTCACCGTCACCGACGGCATCGTCGTGGCCACCAGCGCCATCGACAACCTCACCAAGGGCACCGCCGGAGCAGCCGTGCAGTGCCTCAACATCATCCAGGGCTGGGACGAGACCGCCGGCCTGCCCACCGCCGGGCTGTAGAGCCACCGGAATCAAGGAGAACCACATGACCAACAGCACCACCGGTGTGACCGCCGCCGCAGGATTCCGGGCCGCGGCGACCACCGCAGGCATCAAGCCGTCCGGCAAGTCGGACATGGCCCTCGTCGTCAACGACGGCCCCGAGTACACCGCCGCCGCAGTCTTCACCCGGAACAAGGTCGTCGCCTCACCGGTGAAGCTCACCCGTGCCAACAACGACGGCACCTTCCACGCGGTCATCCTCAACGCCGGCAATGCCAACGCCTGCAACGGTAGCCAGGGCGACGCGGACGCCACGGCCACCATCGACGCGGTGGCCGAGGCGCTCAGCATCCCGGCCAGCGAGGTCGCCGTGTGCTCCACCGGTCTCATCGGCGACACCCTGCCCATGGAGAAGGTCCTCGACGGTGTCGCGACGCTGACCTCCGACATCACCGCCGACGCCGCCACCGGTCAGGACGCCGCCACCGCCGCGGCCACCGCGATCATGACCACCGACCTGGTCAGCAAGCAGGCCGTCTACCACGGCGAAGGCTGGACCCTCGGTGGCATGGCCAAGGGTGTGGGCATGATGGCCCCGTCGCTGGCGACAATGCTCGTCGTACTCACCACCGACGCCCACATCGATGATCCGGCGCCGTACCTCAAGGCCTCCAGCGAGGTCACCTTCGACTGCATCGACATCGACGGCTCGACATCCACCAATGACACCGTCATCCTCATGGCCAACGGAGCCTCCGGGATCAGCCCGTGCGACGAGGAGCTCACCGCCGCCGTGAACGCCGTGTGCCTGGACCTCGCCAAGCAGTTGCAGGCGGACGCCGAGGGCGTCACCAAGCGGGTCGCGATCACCGTCGCCGGTGCGTCCAGCAACGATGACGCGAAGGTCGCCGCCCGCGTGCTCGGTCGCGACAACCTCTTCAAGTGCGCCATGTTCGGCTCCGACCCGAACTGGGGGCGCACCCTGGCGGCCGTCGGCATGGCTCCGGTGGACATGGACGCCGAGAAGATCTCGGTGAGCTTCAACGGTCACCCGGTCTGCGTCGACGCCACCGGTGCCCCCGGTGCCCGCGAGGTGGACCTCTCGGGTGCGGACATCGACGTCCTCGTCGACCTCGGCACCGGCGGGGAAGGGACGGCCACTGTGTGGACCACCGACCTCTCCCACGACTACGTGCACATCAACTCCGCCTACAGCTCTTAAAGGGGACACGACATGACTGAACCAGTCACCGAGAAGGTCGTCTACCGCGGCACCGCCGACCTGTCACCGGCCGTGCGCGCCGACGTCCTGGCCGAGGCACTGCCGTGGCTGCTGCACTACCGCGACAAGATCGTCGTCGTGAAGTACGGCGGCAACGCCATGATCGACGAAGACCTCAAGGCAGCCTTCGCCGCCGACATGGCCTTCCTGCGCACCGTCGGCGCCCACCCCATCGTGGTCCACGGCGGCGGCCCGCAGATCACCGAGATGCTCGACAAGGTCGGCCTCGAGGGCGAGTTCATCGGCGGCCTGCGCTACACCACCCCGGAGACCATGGAGTACGTCCGCATGGTTCTCTTCGGCAAAGTCGGACGCGAACTCGTCGGGCTTATCAACCAGCACGGCCCCTTCGCCGTCGGTACCTCCGGTGAGGACGCCGGCCTGTTCACCGCCGTGAAGAAGAACACCGTCATCGACGGTGAGGAGGTCGACCTCGGCCGCGTCGGCGACATCGCCCAGGTGGATGCCACCGTACTCATGGACCTCATCGACGCCGGTCGCATTCCGGTGGTCGCCCCCTTCGCCCCCGACGAGGACGGTCGGGTCTACAACATCAACGCCGACACCGCCGCCGGCGCACTGGCCGCAGCCCTCGGCGCCGAACGCCTTGTCATGCTCACCAATGTCGAGGGCCTGTACACGGACTGGCCGAACAAGGACTCCCTGGTCTCCCGGATCGACCCGGACGCGCTGGACAAGATCCTGCCCGACCTGGACTCCGGCATGATCCCGAAGATGGAGGCCTGCCTCTCCGCGGTGCGCACCGGTGTCTCCGCCGCCCACGTCATCGACGGTCGCGAGCGACACTCCGTGATCCTCGAGCTCATGACCTCCGGCGGTATCGGAACGATGATCGCCGACGACGACTGGGAGTCCCCGAATGTCTGACAACAACAAGTGGAAGAGCACCTGGGAGTCCACGGTCATGCCGACCTACGGCACCCCGGCGGTCCAGCTGGTCTCCGGTTCCGGCAGCCGGGTCACCGACACTGAGGGCAGGGAGTACGTCGACCTCCTCGCCGGCATCGCCGTCAACGCCCTCGGCCACGCCCACCCGGCCATCGTCGAGGCCGTGACCAAGCAGGTCTCGACCCTGGGCCACACCTCGAACGTCTTCGCCCACCCGCAGGTCCTCGATCTCGCGGCCAGGCTGCAGGAGCTCATTGCCCCGGGCGCGCAGGTCTTCTTCTCGAACTCCGGTGCCGAGGCCAACGAGGCCGCCTTCAAGATCGCCCGGCGCACCGGACGCTCCCGCATCCTCGCCGCAGAGCACGGCTTCCACGGTAGAACGATGGGCTCGCTGGCACTCACCGGCCAGCCCGACAAGCGCGCCCCGTTCGAACCGATGCCCGCCGGGGTCGAGTACTACCCTTACGGTGACATCGACGCACTGCGTTCCCTGGTCGCGGACGGCGGAGACGGCGAGAACGGTGCGTCCGACACCGCCGCGATCTTCCTGGAGTCCATCCAGGGTGAGACCGGTGTCGTGCCCGCGCCCGAAGGATTCCTCACCGCCGTCCGTGAGCTGTGTGACGAGCACGGGATCCTCATGGTCGTCGACGAGGTCCAGGCCGGGATGGGACGCACCGGACACTGGTTCGGCTACCAGGCCGATCTCCCCGACGGGGTTGTTCCGGACGTCGTCACCCTGGCCAAGGGCCTCGGCGGCGGTATGCCGATCGGTGCCTGTGTGGCGGCCACCCCGGCGGCCCAGCTGCTGGGCCAGGGAACCCACGGCTCCACCTTCGGTGGCAACCCCGTGGCCTGCGCGGCCGGCAACGCCGTGGTCGACACGATCCGCACCGAGAACCTGCTCGAGCACGTCACCCACGCCGAGTCACTCTTCCGCGAGGAACTCGAGGCGCTCGACTCCGTGGAGCTGGTCCGTGGCCGAGGGCTGATGCTCGGTGTGGTTCTCACCGAGCCCCGCCCCAGACTCGGTGCAACAGCCCTGGAGAAGGGCCTGCTGATCAACCAGCCAGCGGAGAACGTCCTGCGGATCGTCCCGCCGCTCAACATCCCCGACGCCGACATCCACGATGCCGTCACCATCATCAAGGAGCTGCTCTCATGACCCGACACTTCCTCGCCGACGACGCCGTGAGCGTCGCGGAACAAGCTGAGATCCTTGACCTCGGACTGGAGATGGTCGCCAATCCGATCCGCTCCAGCCTGCAGCACAAGTCGGTGGCGGTCCTGTTCGACAAGACCTCCACCCGCACCCGCTTCTCCTTCGACGTCGGTATCAACCAGCTCGGCGGACACCCGATCGTGGTGGACTCCGGTAAGTCGCAGATGGGTAAGAAGGAGTCCTACCAGGACACCGGTGCCGTGCTGTCCCGCTTCGTCGACGCTGTGGTGTGGCGCACCGGCGCCCACAGCAACCTCCACGAGATGGCGGAGACCGCCACGGTGCCGATCGTCAACGCCCTGTGCGATGACTTCCACCCCTGCCAGATCCTCTCCGACCTGCTGACCATCAAGCAGCACAAGGGCGGATCCGACGGTGACATCAAGGGCCTCAATGCCGTGTACCTCGGCGACGGCGCCAACAACATGGCCAACTCCTACATGCTCGGCTTCGCCACCGCCGGGGTGGACATCACCATCGCCGCACCGGAGGGTTTCCAGCCCGAGCAGCGCTTCGTGGAGCGGGCACAGGTAAGGGCGGACGAGACCGGTGCCACATTGAGCGTCACCGGAACCCCGGACGTCGCCGGTGCCGACGTGGTCATCACCGACACCTGGGTGTCGATGGGCATGGACTCCGACCGCGACACCAGCACCCTGGTTCCCTTCCAGGTGAACGAGGAGCTCATGGCCACCGCCGACAAGGACGCCGTGTTCATGCACTGCCTGCCGGCCTACCGCGGCTACGAGGTCTCCGCAGGGGTCATCGACGGGCCCCAGTCGATCGTCTTCGACGAGGCGGAGAACCGACTTCACGCACAGAAGGCACTGCTGGAATGGCTGCTCACCTAACCCGGTCAGCCCGCCAGGACCTGATCTCTCGCCTGGTCGAGAACAACCGTGTCGCCAGCCAGCGCGACCTGCAGGACCTGCTGGCCGGTGAGGGTGTGGAGATCACCCAGGCGACACTGTCGCGCGACCTGGTCGACCTCGGCGCCCGAAAGGTCCGGGCCGACGGGCAGGCCTTCTACAGCCTCGGGTCGCCGGTGGCCGAGATGGTCGCCGACGGTCCGGCGCGGCTGCGTCGGGTGCTCGCCGAACTGTTGGTCGGCACCGACTACTCCGGCAACACCGCGGTGCTGCGTACACCCCCGGGAGCGGCGCAGTACCTGGCCAGTGTCATCGACCGCTCCGACCTGCCGGAAGTGGTTGCCACGCTGGCCGGGGACGACACCATCTTCGTCCTGGCCCGCCACCCGGCGAACGGCAGGGGCCTGGCCGAACATCTCCACGCCTTGTCCATGCACAGCGTGTAGAGGCCACCAGATAGACTCGGCTGACAGAAGCCTCGAATAACGTATTTACACACATCGTGAACAGAACGTGAAAGGACATCAGAGAACATGACTGACCGCGTCGTACTCGCCTACTCCGGAGGCCTGGACACCACCGTCGCCATCCCGTACCTGAAGCAGATGACCGGTGGCGAGGTCATCGCCGTCTCCATCGACCTGGGCCAGGGCGGCGAGGACATGGAGTCTGTCCGCCAGCGTGCCATCGGCGCCGGCGCCGTGGAGTCCATCGTCGTGGACGCCCGCGATGAGTTCGCCGACGACTACTGCCTGCCGACCATCAAGGCCAACGGCATGTACATGAAGCAGTACCCGCTGGTCTCCGCGATCTCGCGTCCGCTGATCGTCAAGCACCTCGTCGAGGCCGCCCAGGCCCACGGCGGCACCCACGTCGCCCACGGTTGCACCGGTAAGGGCAATGACCAGGTCCGCTTCGAGGTCGGCTTCATGG
>DHCFJ07801__coassemble_2451_pt1 | contig 10917 bp, 9 predicted proteins | sample DHCFJ07801__metabat2_low_PE_008 | metagenome-assembled genome bin DHCFJ07801
GCACCAAGAAGGAAACCCTGATGCTGACCCGCGAGCGCAACAAGCTCGAGCGCGTCCTGGGCGGCATCGCGGACATGAACAAGGTTCCGTCCGCACTGTGGATCGTCGACACCAACAAGGAGCACATCGCGGTCTCCGAGGCCAAGAAGCTCAACATCCCGGTCGTCGCCATCCTGGACACCAACTGCGACCCGGACGACGTCAACTTCCCGATCCCGGGTAACGACGACGCCATCCGCGCCACCACCGTCCTGACCTCCGTCATCTCCTCCGCCGTCGAGGCTGGCCGTGCCGCTCGCGCTGAGCGCCAGGCTGCTGCCGCCGCCGAGGCCGCCGGAGACGCCGAGGTCGCTGCTGTTGTCGAGAAGGCCGAAGAGGCCCAGGGCGACAACGCCGCCGAGATCGCCGCCAGCGAGGTCGCCGCCGAGGAGACCGCCGCCAAGGAGACCTCCGCCGAGTAGTACCTGCCGGGTAGGCCAGGTACGACACTGGCTGATCCCACAGGCTGTACTTCCCGGTGCCGGGCCCTCCCAACAGGTCCCGGCACCTCACTTCCACCAAAAGAAGGAGGATCGCCTCACATGGCGAACTACACCGCCGCTGAAGTCAAGAAGCTGCGCGAGCTCACCGGCTCCGGCATGCTCGACTGCAAGAAGGCTCTCGAGGAAGCTGCCGGCGACTTCGACAAGGCTGTCGAGATCCTGCGCATCAAGGGTGCCAAGGACGTGGGCAAGCGCGCCGAGCGCACCGCTGCCGAGGGCCTGATCGCTGTCTCCGGCCACACCATGATCGAGATCAACTCCGAGACCGACTTCGTGGCCAAGAACTCCGATTTCATCGAGTTCGCCAACCGCGTCGCCGCCGCTGCTGCCGCCGCCAAGGCCAACAGCCAGGAGGAGCTCGCCAACGCCGACCTCGACGGCCAGACCGCCGACGCCGCCCTGCAGGAGCTCTCCGCCAAGATCGGTGAGAAGCTGCAGCTGCGCCGCGCGATCACCGTCGACGGCGACAAGGTTGCCGTCTACCTGCACCACCGTTCCGCCGACCTGCCCCCGTCGGTGGGTGTGCTGGTGTCCTACACCGGTGAGGACGAGGGCGCAGCCAAGGCCGCAGCCATGCAGGTTGCCGCGCTGAAGGCCACCTACCTCTCCTCCGAGGACGTCCCCGCCGAGATCGTCGCCAAGGAGCGCGAGATCGCCGAGGCCACCGCTCGTGAGGAAGGCAAGCCGGAGAAGGCTCTGCCGAACATCATCGAGGGTCGCCTCAAGGGCTACTTCAAGGACGCCTGCCTCCTGGAGCAGCCGTCCGTCACCGAGTCCAAGAAGACCGTCAAGGCCGTCATGGACGAGGCCGGAGTCACCCTGACCGGGTTCGCCCGCTTCGAGGTTGGACAGGGCTAACTGTCCCAGCTAACCCGTCGGCGGCATGCAGCAGCGTGCCGACGGCGGGTTCACTGCTGTCTGCCCCGTTCTTCTGGCAGGATGGAACGGGTCAGAGTAGCCCACCCCCCTGCCCCTCACTTCCACAAATCTTTATCCTTTATCGATCCCACAAGGAGAAACAACGGTGACTGCCAGCGAGACGACCGGTTACAAGCGCGTGATGCTGAAGCTGGGTGGTGAGATGTTCGGTGGCGGCAAGGTCGGTATCGACCCTGACGTGGTCGAGAACGTCGCCCGCCAGATCGCCGAGGTCGCCAGCGGGGGTGCGGAGATCGCCGTGGTCATCGGCGGCGGCAACTTCTTCCGCGGCGCCGAACTGCAGCAGCGTGGCCTGGACCGTGCCCGCTCGGACTACATGGGCATGCTCGGCACGGTGATGAACTGCCTGGCACTGCAGGACTTCCTGGAGAAGCACGGCATCGACACCCGCGTGCAGACCTCGATCAACATGGCGCAGGTCGCCGAGCCCTACCTGCCGCTGCGCGCCGACCGTCACCTGGAGAAGGGCCGCGTGGTCATCTTCGGTGCCGGCATGGGCATGCCGTACTTCTCCACCGACACCACCGCCGCCCAGCGTGCGCTGGAGATCGGGTGCGAGGTGCTGCTGATGGCCAAGGGCGTCGACGGTGTCTACAGTGACGACCCGCGCACCAACCCGGATGCGGAGCTGTTCACCGAGATCACTCACCGGGAGGTCATCGAGCGTGGCCTGAAGGTCGCCGACGCCACCGCCTTCAGCCTGTGCATGGACAACAACATGCCCATGCTGGTCTTCAACCTGCTGACCGAGGGCAACATCGCCCGCGCGGTGGGCGGCGAGAAGATCGGGACGCTCGTCGCGTCCTGACCGGTTCGTCCGGACCGATGCGTCCTGACCCCGCCCCGGTTGCTGCCGGGGCGCGCCCGTGTGCGCCGTGGTGGGGAGGTGGGGCGCCACGGCTGGTAGATTTGTCTCTGGATACAGACGTGCCGGGCAGAGACCCCTTGAGTCTGCGACGAACGCTCGACAACACCGTCCGCGGCGAACCACGCTGCCGGACCACACCAAAGGACTGCGCTGAGATGATTGATGACACCCTGCTCGAGGCCGAGGAATACATGACCCGGTCGGTGGACCACGTCCGTGAGGACCTCACCACCATCCGTACCGGCCGTGCCAACCCGGCGATGTTCAACGGCGTCTTCGGCGAGTACTACGGCGTCCGCACGCCGATCACTCAGATGGCCACCATCAGCGTGCCGGAGCCGCGCATGCTGATCATCAAGCCCTACGAGATGTCGGTGATGAACGAGATCGAGAACGCGATCCGCAACTCCGACCTCGGCGTCAACCCGACCAACGACGGCCAGGTGCTGCGTGTCACCGTCCCGCAGCTCACCGAGGAGCGTCGTAAGGAGCTGGTGAAGGTCGCCAAGTCCAAGGGCGAGGACGCCAAGATCGCCATCCGCAACATCCGCCGCAAGGGCATGGACGCCCTGTCGAAGATCCAGAAGGACGGCGACGCCGGCGAAGACGAGGTCAAGGCCGCGGAGAAGGAGCTCGACAAGGTCACCTCCGAGTATGTCGGCCAGGTCGATGCCGTCGTCGACGCCAAGGAAAAGGAACTGATGGAGGTCTAGTGGACCTCCCTCGACAGGACAGTAGAAGACCAGGCGACGTGAACGCAGAGAAAAGGTCGAGTGACCACGGTGAGCATCTCCGGCTCCCGCAGCCCAAGAACTCCGCGGGACGCAACCTCCCCGTCGCCATCGCCTCCGGCGTCGGCCTCGGTGCGATTGTCGTCGTCGCGCTGATCCTCCCGTTCTACGTCTGGTACGTCGTCATCGCCGTGGCGATGGCACTGGCCACCGGTGAGGTCTGGAAGCGACTGCAGGAGAAGGGCTACGAGCTCAACCTGCCGGTCCTGCTGGTCGGTGGCCAGGCGATGATCTGGCTGGGTTGGCCATTCGGGGCGGTGGGCATCCTCTCCGCCTTCGCGCTGTCCGCCGTCGTCTCGGTGGTTGTCCGGCTGTTCCACAACGGGCGGGAGAAAGCCCCGGAGAACTGGTTGCGTGACGCCGGGATCTCCGTGTTCATCCTGGTGTGGATCCCGCTGTGCGGTGCCTTCGGTGCCAATCTGGCGATGCTGAGCCTGGATGATGTCAACGGTTGGGCGTTCATCATCACCTTCATGCTGTGCGTGGTGGCTTCGGACGTCGGCGGTTTCGCCGCCGGAGTGTTCTTCGGCAGCCACCCGATGGTCCCGGCAATCAGCCCGAAGAAGTCCTGGGAGGGTTTCGTCGGTTCGGTCACCGGCGCGGCGATCGTCGGCGTGCTCTGCGTGCTCTTCCTGCTCAAGCTCACCGACCCGGTGCACTACCTGCTGGGTATCGGCCTGGGTATCGGGCTCGCACTGTGCGCGACCCTGGGGGACCTGGTCGAGTCGCAGTTCAAGCGCGACCTGGGCATCAAGGACATGTCCCAGATGATCCCGGCCCACGGTGGGCTGATGGACCGGCTGGACGGCATGCTGCCCGCGGCGATGCTCACCTGGATCGTGCTGACCGCCGTCGGGGCGTCCTGACCGGTCCCGCTCGGTCCTGGAGCCCGGAGCGTCCTGAACCCCAGCACGTCCATACCGGTCCCGGCCCGGCGGTGTGTCTACCGCTTGCGCCGGGACTTCTTCTTGCGGTCGGGGTGGCTGATCTGGCGGCGCAGCTGGATCATGCGCACCCCGCCGACGCAGGCCATCACCAGGGCACCACCGATGGCGGCGATGAGCATGCCGACACCGATGGGGAAGTTCCACTCCCAGACGAACATCTGGAGCCGCACGGAGTCCAGGTTCTGCAGGATGAACAGCAGCAGCAGTACCAGCACCACCGCGCCGATAATGAGGGCCACCCAGGTGGTGCCTGCCCTGGAGCCGCTCACCGAGTGGTTCTGGGACGAGGTCGACTCAGCTGACGCATCCTCAGCAGCGGGTATCTCCACCGACTCGGGGAGGGGCTCGAGCTCCGTGCGGCCTGCGGCATCACCGGTGGCGGCAGCGTCGGCGCTGCCCGCTGCGCCTGCCTCGGTGCCAGTCTCGGTGCCAGCCTCGGCAGCGGTCTCATCGCCAGCCTGCCTGGCACCCTCGGGTCGGGTGCCATCCTGTGAGTTTCTCGTCATGCCTCCCAAGTTTAGGCGTAACCTTCGTCTCATGTGGCACCTGACCAGCGCCACGATGTGCCAGAACCAGCCCCGACGTGCCATAATGGCGGTCTTATGACTAGTACGTCCCAGCCGGTCCAACTGCAGTTCAAGGCCCCCACCCGTGGCATGCCGCCGACCCACCTCGCCGACCTCACCGACGAGGCGGTCACCGATGCCGTCAAGGAGGCCGGGCTGCCGGCCTTCCGTGCCAAGCAGATCAACAACCAGTACTACGGCCGTCTCGAGGGTGATCCCTCGGCGATGACCGATCTGCCGGAAGCATTGCGTCCCACCGTGAAGGACGCCCTGTTCCCCACGTTGATGGACCCGATCCGCCACGTCTCCTGTGACGAGGGGCAGACCCGCAAGACCCTCTGGAAGCTGCACGACGGCACCCTGCTGGAGTCGGTGCTGATGCGCTACCCGGACCGGTCGACGCTCTGCATCTCCTCCCAGGCCGGCTGCGGCATGGCCTGCCCGTTCTGCGCCACCGGCCAGGGCGGACTGGACCGCAACCTGTCCACCGGCGAGATCGTCGAGCAGGTCCGCGCTGCGGCGAAGGCCATGCGCGACGGCGAGGTCGAGGGTGGCGAAGGACGTCTGTCCAATATCGTCTTCATGGGCATGGGTGAGCCGCTGGCGAACTACAAGCGCGTGGTGTCCGCCATCAAGCGGATCACCTCCCCGGCCCCGGGTGGCTTCGGCATCTCGGCGCGCAACATCACCGTCTCGACCGTGGGCCTGGCTCCGGCGATCCGCCGGCTCGCCGACGAAGGCATGCACATGCGCCTGGCCGTCAGCCTGCACTGCCCGGACGATGAGCTCCGCGACACCCTGGTCCCGGTGAACAACCGCTGGTCGATCGACGAGGTCCTCGACGCCGCCCGGTACTACGCCGATGCGTCCGGACGCCGCGTCTCCATCGAGTACGCCCTGATCCGCGATATCAACGATCACCCGTGGCGCGCCGACCTGCTCGGTAAGAAGTTGCGCGGTGCCCTGGGCAACCAGGTGCACGTGAACCTCATCCCGCTGAACCCCACGCCGGGTTCGAAGTGGGACGCCTCGCCGAAGCCGGTGCAGGACGAGTTCGTCCGCCGGGTCATCGCCCAGGGCGTGGCCTGCACGGTGCGTGACACCCGCGGCGAGGAGATCGCCGCGGCCTGTGGCCAGCTCGCCGCCGAGGAGAACTAGGCTCCTCCGGCCGTCCGGCTGGCATTCCGTCCGGCCGTGCCAGCGACCTGCCCGGCGGTGCCACCGGCCTGCCCGGCGGTGCCACCGGCCCGCTCGGCTGTGCCACCGGCCCGCTCGGCTGTGTGCGTCACTTTTAGTACCGCGCGCGATTTCCACATAGCGAGACCTGCAGGTCAGCGACGTGCAGTTGCTCTGCGGAAAACGGGGGAGGTGTGATCGATTTTCTCGTGGGGGATCAGGCCATGATTCGTGGGGGACCAGGCCGCGGCAGCGGCAGGTGAATCCTGGCCGTCACCACAGCCAGGACAGTCACCACCGCCAGGACAGTCCGGGCGAGAAAAGAAAACGACCCCGCCTCCCGGAAAGGGGAGTCGGGGTCGAGACCGAGTAGTGCGGGGCGGGCGGGGCAGCGGGAACCGCGGCCGACGCGCGCTGTCCGACTAGTGGGCCAGACCGTGCTTCGGGGTGGCGATCTCCTTCGGGCCGTCGACACCCTCACCCGGCAGGTTCCAGGCGCGCAGGTCGGCGGTGGTCAGCTCGGCGTAGACGCCGGTGAGGTTGTTCTGGTCGTCGACCCAGTTCGGCTCCTGGTGACCCAGCGGCTTGTTGTGCGCGGTGACGGTCTTGCGCGGCTCCGGCAGCACGCGGCCCGGGCGGGAGATCCGGGCGTAGAAGAAGACGCCGATCAGAGTCAGTGCACCGAGGACACCCAGCCAGATGTCCTCGACACGGCCGTGGTGGTTACCGAAGAACATGCCGAAGAGGGACAGGCCGCCCAGCACACCGATGACGATGGTGGTCTTCCGCGGGAACTGGTGCCAGCCCCATGCGGCGGACGGCTCGTCCTCGGTGGAGACGCCGTTGTGAACTTCCACCTTCGTACCGTGGTTACCATGTCCGGACACTTCGTGATCCTCCTGCTCTCGGTCGGCAGTGGTCATCTGCCGGTTGCTGGCATCTATTCTTGCATATCCGTCCCCGCGGGTGAACTTCGGCACACAGTCTGGTTCCCCCGAATGTGCCCCCCAGCGTCACACCCCAGCGTCATCAGGAGCTTCATTCGGCTTGCCAGAGAGTTGTCAGACTGGTGTGGAACAATGGGACGGGTGAAGAAGCGCGTAGTAGTTCTCGGGAGCACCGGGTCGATCGGGACCCTGGCCCTGGAGATCATCGAGGTCAATCCGGACATCTTCGAGCTGGTCGGGATCTCTGCCCATGGGTCGAAGCCGGAGGCACTGTTGGGGCAGATTCGCCGGTTCGGCCTGTCCGCCGACCGGGTCGCCGTCTCCAGCCCGCGCACCGCCGACCTCATCGAGACCGAGATCGACGGCCATGTCATCCGCGGCACCGACTCGGCTCGCCGTCTGGTGGAGCGGACGGAGTTGGGCACGCACGACGTCGTCCTCAACGCGCTGGTGGGTTCATTGGGATTGGACGCCACGATGGCGACCTTGGAGGGGCCGGCGCGGTTGGCTCTGGCGAACAAGGAGTCGCTGGTCGCCGGCGGCCAGCTGGTGCTGGACACCGCGGGTCCGGGCCAGTTGGTGCCGGTGGATTCGGAGCATTCGGCGATGGCGCAGTGCCTGCGTTCCGGTGCCCACGAGGAGGTCGCGGAGCTGGTGCTCACGGCGTCCGGCGGCCCGTTCCGCGGTTATACGCGTGACCAGCTCGCCGAGGTCACCCCGCTGGCGGCGGCGAACCACCCGACGTGGTCGATGGGGCAGATGAAGGCACTGAACAACTCGTCGATGGTGAACAAGGGGCTGGAGCTTATCGAGGCGTCATTGTTGTTCGACGTCCCGGCCGAGCGGATCACGGTGACCGTGCACCCGCAGCTGGTGGTGCATTCGATGGTGACCTTCACCGACGGCTCGACGATCGCCCAGGCGTCCCCGCCATCGTGGAAGCTGCCGATCAGTCATGCGTTGGGATGGCCGCGGCGGGTCGCCGGTGTGCATCACCCGGTGGATTTCCGACAGTCCCACACCTGGGACTTCGAGCCCCTTGACGAGGAGGTGTTCCCGGCGGTGCGTCTTGCCCGTCAGGCCGTCACCGCTGGTGGCTGCATGCCCGCGGTCTACAATGCGGCGAATGAGGAGGCCGCCGTGGAGTTCCTCAACGGCACCCTGGGCTTCCCCCGGATCGTCGACACCATTGACGCTGTGCTGCAGGACTGCGCCCAGTTCACCGCGGCACCGGATTCCATCGAGGACGTTCTTGCCGCCGAGCGTGCAGCCCGGACCGCGGCGCATGAGAGGATGTCCGGGTGGATTTCTGGATAGGGGTACTTCTCTTCGCCCTCGGCATCGGCGTGACCATCGCCCTGCACGAGGCTGGTCACATGATGGCGGCGCGTGCCTGCGGCATGCGGGTGCGCCGTTACTTCATCGGATTCGGTCCCACGGTGTGGTCCACCACCCGTGGTCACACCGAATACGGGTTCAAGGCTGTCCCGCTCGGTGGGTTCTGCGATATCGCCGGCATGACCGTCAACGACCCGTGGACGGGGGAGGAAGAGCCGTACCTGATGATCGACCGCCCAGCGTGGCAGCGATTGTTCGTCATGTTCGCCGGCATCCTGGTCAACCTGATCCTGGGTGTGCTGATCATCTTCTCCGTCGCGATCAGCTTCGGGCTGCCGTCGACCGCCGAGCAGAAGCTCGAGCCGGTCGCCGCGGAGCTGGTGTGTTCCCCGGTGAGCCTGGAGGACGCCGAGAACGCGACCGAGGAGAACCCGAACTGCTCCGGTGAGGGCGCCGCCGCGGCGTCCGGCGTGCAGGTTGGTGACCGCTTCACCATGGTGGACGGCCAGGACATCGTGGAGTTCCCCGATGTCATCGCCGCCGTCCAGGCCGCCGGTGCGGACGCTGCGGACGCTGGCACCGAGGTCGGCGGCACCACCACCGTCCCGGCGACGGTGGAGCGCGACGGACGCAGCGTTGACCTGGACCTGCAGGTCGCCGTGGTGGAGCGGGAGGACGGCCCCACCGGTGCGATCGGTGTGAGTGTCCGGGTCCCGGAGCAGGAGATGGTGGACTACAACCCGGTCACCGCCATCGGCGGCACGGCCGACTTCACCTGGTTCATCGGCAAGGAGACCGTCAACGCGCTGCTGGATCTGCCGGAGCGCTACTGGCCGGTGGTGCAGTCCATCTTCGGTGGTGAGCGGCAGATGGACAGCCCGGTGAGTGTCGTCGGAGCGTCCCACGCCGGTGGTCAGCTGGTGGAGCAGGAGCAGTGGATGAGCTTCCTGCTGCTGCTGGCGAACCTGAACTTCTTCCTGGCGGTGTTCAACATGGTGCCGCTGCCGCCGCTGGACGGTGGCCACGCCATGGTCGTGGTGTGGGAGAAGATCCGCGACTGGATCCGTCGTAAGCGTGGCCTGGAGCCCGGCGGCCCGGTGGACTACGTCAAGCTCATGCCGTTGACCTACGTGGCGACCGCGGTGCTGCTGATCTTCGGTGTCACGGTGATCATCGCCGACGTGGTGAATCCACTGAGACTGTTCTGACCGGTCTGACTCAGCACCTGTTCTGAGCAGGGGACTGGGGCCGTGTCTGTTCCGGATCCGTGCTGCTGACGCTGCTACCGTCAGTCCATGGCCCAGACATTCCCCCTGCGCAACCCCGTGCACACCATCGTCGCGACCGTCATGAGTTTCGCGACGGTCCTCGCGGTGGCCTGCACGCCGCGTCCGGACACCGCCGATGATGTCGTCGGCGATTTCCTGTCCGCCCTGGCAGAGGGAAGTTTCGACAGCGCGGCGTCCTACACCGACGACGCCAGCGCCGCCGAGGGGGCGATCCAGGAGTCCTGGGACGGCCTGCAGGCCGAGGGGCTGGACGCCGAGGTCACCGGCGTGCGCACCGACGACAACGTCGCCACCGCCGACTACGACATGACCTGGACGCTCCCCGGCGAGCGGGAGATGAACTACTCCTCCAGCCTGACGGCGACGAAGACGGGCGGGGAGTGGACGGTGCGGTGGCGTCCGGCAGTCCTGCACCCTGACCTGGGAAGCGACCAGCACCTGGAGCTGCGCCGGATCGAACCGCAGATCGCCGATGTGGTCGGTTCCGACGGTGCGGTGCTGGCCACCCCCGGCACCACCTGGCGGGTGCTGATTGACACCGAGGCCGTGCGTGCCGACGGTGGGGTACAGGGGGCGTTGGGACGCATCGGCCGGATCCTCGACAGCGCCCACCAGGCGGAGAAAGCGATGCCCACCATCGACGTGAACGACAAGGCCACCGAGGCCAAGGACATCGACGGGGATTTCTCGGTGACCATGATCCCCGGACAGCTCGGCGAGCGGGTGAAGGACCAGCTGGAGGCGATCGAGGGCGTGCGGCTCAACGAGGAGCCCACGCTGGTGCGCCCGGACCCCGGCTTCGCCCCCGACATCATGTCGCGGGTCACCGGGCTGGTCGGCCCGGAGCTGGAGGGCGAGCCTGGCTGGGAGGTCTCCGCGGTGAACCCGAATGGCGGTGTGGTCTCCACCCTGGACCGTACTGACCCGGATCCGGCGGCAGCGGTGCAGGTCAGCCTGTCGCGTCGGGTACAGGAGGCCGCCCAGAAGGCGGTGGATACCCGCAGTGAGCAGGAGACCATGATGGTGGTCATGCGCCCGTCCACCGGGGAGATCCTGGGGGTCGCGCAGACCCCCGAGGCGGACAAGCAGGGCGATGTAGCCTTGTCCGGCCAGTACCCGCCCGGCTCGACATTCAAGGTGATCACCGCGGCCGCCGGGATCGACAACGAGGACCTCACCGCCGATTCGATCGTCGGTTGCCCGGCGACCCAGGACATCGGCGGACGCATCGTGACCAACTACAACACCTTCTCGCTGGGCGACACGTCCATGCGTGAGGCGTTCGCGAGGTCCTGCAACACGACCTTCGCCCGGATCTCGACCGACCTGGAGCCCGGGCAGCTGCAGGACGAGGCCAAGCAGTTCGGACTGGGCCGGGACTACGACATCCCAGGGCTGACCACCATCACCGGCCAGGTGCCGGAGGGCGAGATCACGCTGGACCGCACCGAGGCCGGCTACGGCCAGGGCCTCGACCTGGCCAGCCCTTTCGGCATGGCCCTGGTCGCCGCGTC
>DHCFJ07801__coassemble_2609_pt1 | contig 9834 bp, 11 predicted proteins | sample DHCFJ07801__metabat2_low_PE_008 | metagenome-assembled genome bin DHCFJ07801
AGCGAGGCGGCACACGCGCCAAGATGGTGCCGCGCTCACGCGTGACCCATGGCTCGATACTTGTCATGGAGAGTCACCAGTGTCGCAACCGATACATGCGCTAGCGCAGGTCGATGACCCCGGTGCCGACCTCGATGTGCTTGGTGCGGGCGGCCGCCGCGGCGAGCACGGGCATGGGGGCGGCGTGCTGCGGGGCGAAGTGGTGGACGCGGTAGTAGGCGCCGTTGACACCGAGCTCGTCGGCGCCGACGGCGATCTCCACGGCGTTCTTGATGTTCTCCTTCGCGCCGGGCATGGTGCGGCCCGGGGTGGATCGTGAGGACGCGGCGAGGTCGTAGTGGCCGAAACTGAGGAAGCCGAAGGCCTTCATGTGATGCTCCTGGTGGGGATCGTTCGCAAGTGGTTGATATGTCAACTATATGCCTATGGTTGGACGTTTGCAAACACCCGGAGCTTCCCTCGAGCAGTTCTCCGCGGTAGTGTGTAGGTACATGCCTACATGAGGAGGTGGTGGAAGATGGTTGCATCGAGGATGGTGACGTCCAGGGAGTTCAACCAGGACGTCAGTGCGGCAAAGCGGGCCGCGGACGAGGGGCCGGTGATTATCACTGACCGAGGGGATCCGGCATATGTGCTCTTGACCATCGAGGAGTATCGGGAGCTGACTGGAGACGGCATGGACCTGGTTGACAGACTGAGCATGGGGGAATCAGGTGACGACATCGACTTCGTTCCGGCGCCACTGACACTCGGGCTGAAAGTTCCTGAGCTGTGAGGTACCTCCTGGACACGAACGTCATCAGTGAACTGCGAAAGTCCAGCGCACGCGTCAATCCGGGCGTCCGGAAATGGGTTGCTTCCCAGCGCCCGACCGATCTTTTCATCAGCGTGATCACGGTGATGGAGCTGGAGATCGGCATCCGGAGAGTGGAGCGCCGTGACACGGGGCAGGGGTACCGGCTGCAGCGGTGGCTCGAGGACGACGTCCTCGACGTCTTTGCGTCCAGGATCCTGGAGATCGACACGGAAACTGCACGACGCGCGGCAGCGTTGCATGTTCCTGACCCAGCGCCCGAGCGAGATGCGCTCATCGCGGCCACGGCACTCGCCAATGGGCTGGTCGTGGTCACGCGGAACGTCGCGGACTTCAGTTCCACCCGCGTCGAACTGGTAGCCCCGTGGACATGAGCGCTGGTCATCAACGTGGGGACACATAGCTGACGGCTGCGACCCCCGTTGCATCCACGACCTCCCCCTGCATGTTCACGATGATGAAGAGCGCACCGATGAACAGCAGCCACGGGCTCGCCAGGATCACCCACACCCGGACGTTCTGCCACCGGCGCATGACCACCACGGCGACGAACTCGCAGAGGAACCCCGCCGGCACGAAGTAGGACGCCGTCTTCGCACCCACCACCCGCGCGTCCAGATCCAACTGCTCAGTGAGTGCCGCGGCGCGCAGGACGTGGTAGTTGCTGGTCACCACGACGAGACATGCGTCCTGCCCGACCAGGTCCCTCGTGAACTCCAGGTTCTCCCCGGTGGTCGTCGAGCGGTCCTCCAGTACCATCTGCTCCCGGGGCACACCGGCGCGTTCGGCATAACGGGCCATGGCCTCGGCCTCGGAGATCTCCTCGTCGGCGCCCTGCCCTCCGGAGAGGACGAGCGTCACCTCCTCCCCGGCGTCCCGCAGTCGCCGCAGGACGGCGTGCCGTGGTCGATGCGGGCGGCGAGCAGGGGTGTGGGTTCGGTGCCGTTGAGCCCGGCGCCGAGGACGACCACGGCGTCCGCATGACGGGGCTGGGTGATCCGGCGTAGAGGATGGCGTAGACCGTGAATGCGATGAGCTGCACGAGGATCATGGCGACGGTCAGCGCGGCCAGGGGTGCGACGATGAAGAGCAGGATCTGGGCGGTCAGTATGTGCTCCACCGGGCCGCTGCTCAGCAGGCGGGCCCCAGTCACAGACTGGCGATGGTCCCCAGCAGCCCGACCCCGAAGACTGTGGGTACCAGGGTCGCGGCGCTGAACCCTTCGCGTCGGATCACCACGGCACCGTTGATCAGCAGGTAGACGCCGGCCGCGATGATGCTCAGCACACCGATGAGTAGGGCGCTGCCGATGACCAGTGAGGGAGAACGATCCTCCGGGTAGCCCTGCAGCTCACTGGCCAGCGCGGTGAGCCACACGAGGAACAGTGTGGCGATGATCAGCAGGCCGTTGCGGGAGTTGCGGGGTTCCCGGATGATCCGCCAGATCGTCCAACCCGCCACCAGGACGGTGAGGACGCCGAGGATCCAGGTCGCAGTCATGCGCGTCAGGCTAACCGCTGGGCCGCCGCACGCCCCGCCGTCCGCCCCGCACGGTTCGCACCCACCGTCGAGGCGGTGGATCCGTAGCCGACGAGCAGGACGCGGGGGTCCTTGGCTACGGTCACCTCATCGGTCATGGTGATCCCGCCGCCGGGTTCCCGCAGGTGCAGCGGGGCGAGGTGGGTGAGCGCGGGCCGGAAGCCGGTGTTCCAGAAGATCACGTCGACGTCCTCGACGTGACCGGCGGGATAGGGGGACCAGCTGGCCGGTTGTGCCAGGGCAGCATCCGAGGAGGACGAGGAGGACGAGGAGGACGAGGAGGACGAGGCTCCCCATTCCACGCCGTGGGCGGTGATTCGGGTGATCATCCCGCGGGAGACGAGCACACCGTCCGAGATGCCCTGCAGGTACTCCGGCCACGGTGGGATGCCGGTGTTGCGCCCCACCGAGTCCGGACGCCGTCCCTGTGTCGTCGCCTCACGGACACGGTCCTCGACCTTGTAGCCCCAGCGTGGGTCGAACTGGTCAGGGGTGAAGTTCGGCGGCCGCCTGGTGGCCCAGATCGTCCCGGCTGCCCCGCCCGGTTCGTTGAGTTCCAGCAGGAACTGCACCGCGCTCAGCCCGCCCCCGACAACGAGCACCCGCTGCCCGGCGAAGTCCTCCTTGCGCACGTAGCCGACGGTGTGGAGCTGGCGGCCGGAGAAGTCGGCGATACCGGGGACGTACGGGATGTGCGGGTGGGTCCAGGTGCCCGTCGCGTTCAGCAGCAGGGAGGTGCGGATCGTGGTGCACTTCCCGCCGACCAGGACGGTGGCGCGCAACGCGCTGTCGTCTTCATCGCCGTCCGACTCGACCCGGATCACCGATGCGGGTCGCACCACGTCCAACCCGAACTTTTCCTCGTAGGCGTTGTAGTAGTCGGTCACCAGTGTCGAGGCCGGCACCGACGGGTCAGGACGCTCCATCGGCATCCCTGGAAGGTCCGCGATCCCGTGCGCCCGGTCCAAGGTCAACGAGTCCCACCGGTGCCGCCACGCCCCGCCGGGCCCCTCGTTGCCGTCGAGGACCAGGAAGTCCTCGCCCGGGGTGAACCCGCGCCGCACCAGTTCGTGGGCGGCCGCCAACCCGGCCTGACCGGCACCGACGACAAGGGCCCGGACGGTGCGGTTCATGCAGTCCGTGCGCGGCTCATTCACCATCAGCGGACCTTCTCCAGGAACAGCTCATCTGACCAGTATCCACTGTGGCCGGAGGTTTCGCCACGAGCCCAGAGCCCCAGGTCGGTCACCCCGTCCACCGCCTTGCCGACCGCGCCACCGCGATCCTCGGGTGCTGCACCATTGTGTGTGTCCGCACCGAATTCGCGCGACATCGGTGAGGCACCGTGGATGCCACCGACACCATCGGGGACGTTGATCAGGTCCCCCGGGGAAAGCCAGGCATGCACCCCGGACTGCCCGACCTGGCCGTCACGGGAACGCAACTGCAGGTCGTCGGCGCGGTCATGTCCCACCCCGGGGCTGCCCACCAGGTGCACCACGTCCGCTTCCAATGGTGCGGACTGATCCGACGCCGCCTGCCCCAGCACCGTGGACCCGTAACTGTGCGCCACGATCTGCAGCTCGGTCGTCCCACCCGTCGTCGCCCGCAGATTCCCCTGCAACTCGCGCAACCCCTGTGCCCCGAACTGTGCATGGTGCGGCAGCGCGCCGCGCACCGCATCGGTCGGTGCCTGGTAGCCGTGCCAGGCGATGACCGCGTGCCCGGGGCCGGCGATGCGTCCGGCAGTGGACGAGGTACCCGTGATCTTCCCCGGGTCTGACGACCCCACCCCGCTGACCAGCGTCGTCACCCGGTCTGCGGTGGCCAGCTCCCCGGCGACGACGACCGCTGTGCCGTTGAGGTTCTGGACGGTGACCTCCACCAGTCCCGGGTCGATGCCCCGCAGGGCCAGCGAGGTCCGCGCCTCGACCGCCGCGTCCTGCAGCTGCCCACGTTGGGCCTCGGTCAGTGTGTACTGCAGGGTGTCGGGGATGGACACCTCGGCAGCGAGAGCGTCCGGATCGGCGACCAGTGCGGCGGCCGCCCCGGCCGAGATCGTCACCGGGGTGGGGGACGGGGCAGCGTCCACCGCACAGCACCCGTCGATGGCGGCACCGGCGGCGGCATCCGTCGTGCGGACCAAGGCGATCGCCGCCTGCAGTGCGACAGTGGCACCGGCGGCCAGGCTGCTCACCGGGGAGCCCGGCACCGCCGCAGCCACCCCGGAGACCACGCCCATCGCCCCGCCGTCTCCGCCGGGGACCACGGTGCCGTCGGCGGTGACCGCCATCCCGGCGGCACTGGCCAACGCGAGGGTGGGACGCACTGCCACCTGGGCCGACGCCACCAGGCCGGCCTGTGCCTCCAGGAGGAATGATGTTCCGGTCGCCGCCACCGCCGTGGCGTGCATCCGGTGGGCGGAGCTGTCGATCCGGTGACGCATGGAGTTCGCCGCCTGCCCACTCCACGACGGCAGGTCACCGAGGGTGCGCAGCGCGTCGATACTGGTCTGCAGTGTGGCCTTGCCCGTCGCCCAGGATCGGGCGGCGCGCCGGGCCTGCTCGACCGGCGCCTCGGCGATGTCGTGGATGTTCATCGCGGCCCGCCCCCGGCGAAGGCCAGTGTGGCACCAGCCTCGGCGTCCAAGACCGCGTCGACGAAGCTGTGCAGGTCCCGGCCGACCACCTCGACGACGGTCGCCTCCCCGGCCACCGCATCGCCGACGCGTCCGGCCCCCGTTCCCGCGGCAGCCACGGCGCGTCCACCAGGCAGGCTCGCCGCCGGGGGAAGGCCGTCGCGGATATCGGACGCTGCGCTGGTCAACGCCCGTGATTCACCGGCCATCGCCGTGGCGACGGCGCGGACCTCCTGTGGTTCGATGCCGAATACGTGCTCTGCCATGACCCCTCCATGCTGTGCCTGCTGTGTGGGGACAGGACGTTACGGTAGCCGACCTGCTGTTGGGAAGGGACGGCCCACATCGGACGTTGCAGTGTGGATAACTTCCGTCGAATACCGCGAATGTTATCCACATTCGCCGGTGGCTGTGGACATCGGACAGCTGTGGCAACTAGTCTCCGCGTTACCCCAGCCGCCCCTCGAGCCGGTCGATGTAGCCGGAACTCACCGCGTCCAACCCGGTGAACTCCACCGACTTCCCACGTCGCGCGTACTGTTCGCGCACGCCCTGCAGCGCGGCGACCGTGGAGGAGTCCCAGACGGTCGTGTCCGAGAAATCGACCGTCACCGACTCCGGATCGTTGACGTAGTCGAACTGGTACACCAGGTCATTCGACGAGGCGAAGAACAGCTGTCCCTCCACCCGGTAGTGCCCCTCACCGGTGCGCTCGACATGGGTCAGGTGTGCCACGCGCCGGGCGAAGGCGATCATCGCGGTGACCACACCGAGGATCACGCCGACCGCCAGGTTGTCGGTGAGCACGGTGGCGACCACGGTGACCAGCAGGACGCAGGTCTCCGACACCGGCATCACCCGCAGTGTGCGCACCGAATTCCAGTCGAAGGTCGTGAACGCCACCACCAGCATCACCGCCACCAGCGCGGCCATCGGGATCTGGCCGACGAAGTCCGACAGGGACACCGACAGCACGATGAGGAAAGCCCCGGCCAGGAAGGAACTGATCCGGGTCCGTGCCCCGGCCTGCTTGACGTTGATCATCGTCTGGCCGATCATCGCGCATCCGCCCATGCCACCGAAGAAACCGGTGACCACGTTCGCGACACCCTGCCCCAGCGACTCTCGGGTCTTGTCGGAGTGGGTGTCGGTGATGTCGTCGACGAGTTTCGCCGTCAGCAGCGACTCCATCAGACCCACCATGGCCAGCGCGAAGGCGTACGGTGCGATGATTCCCAGGGTCTCCAGGGTGACGGGGGCGTCGGGAATCCCGACACCGGGGAAGGAGTCCGGCAGCTCCCCCTGGTCGCCGACGGTCGGGACGTCCCAGCTGAACACCATGACCGCCAGAGTGATCAGCAGGATCGACGCCAACGGGGCGGGGAAGCGACTGGTCAGCTTCGGGAAGAAGATGATGATCAGCAGCCCTGCGAGGGTCAGTGGGTAGACCAGCCACGGCACATTGAAAAGGTGCTGCAGCTGGGCGGAGAAGATGAGGATCGCCAGGGCATCGACGAATCCGACCATCACCGAGCGTGGGATGAACCGCATCAGTTTCGCCACGCCCAGGGCTCCGAAGACGACCTGCATCAGGCCACCGAGGATCACCGTGGCGATGAGAAACTCCACGCCGTGGTCGCGGGCGACGGGGAAGATCACCAGGGCGATCGAGCCGGCCGCGCCGGAGACCATGCCGGGGCGTCCGCCGAGGACGGCGGTCACACACGCCATGGTGAAGGCGGCGTACAGGCCCATCATCGGGTCGAGGCCGGCGACGATGGCGAAGCTCAGGGACTCCGGGATCAGGGCAAAGGCGGTGACCAGGCCGCCGAGGACCTCCACGGTGAGCAGCTTCGGGCTCTTCAAGGCGGTGAGGACACTCGCGGGCCTCGATTGGGTTGTCGGGGTGGGTTGGTCCGGACGGTCGGACTGTTCAGGCAGATCATGCACAGTGTGATCGTATCCCGTGCCGGTACGGACTGGAGAGTGCCGTAGCGTCCCACCGCTTTTCCGTACCCTGGATTGCATGCGCATTGCCGTGATCCAGATGAACTCCGAGCCGGACGTCGACAAGAACCTGGCGAAGATCAAGTCCTATATCGCCGGTTCCGCCGAAAGTGGTGCTGACCTGGTCGTCTTTCCCGAGGCGGCCATGTTTCCCTTCGATGCGGGACGTCTGGACATCGTCGCCCAGCCGCTCGACGGTCCCTTCGCCGCCGCCGTGGAGCAGGCCGCCCGGGACGCCGACATTACCGCCGTCGTCGGCATGTTCACCCCTGCCGACACCGTGTTCCGAACACCCTCCGGGGAGTTGCAGACCGAGCCGGTGGAGGGCAGCGGGGAGGCCAACAAGTTCAGGCGTGTCTACAACACCCTGCTGGTCACCGGCCCGAACGGTACGGAGCACTACCACAAGATCCACACCTTCGACGCCTTCGGTTACCGGGAGTCCGACACGGTCAAACCCGGCACCCGGCGGGTCACCTACGACGTCGGCGGGGTCACCATCGGCCTGGCGACCTGCTACGACATTCGTTTCCCGGGGCACTTCTACGCCCTGGCGGAAGCGGGCGCCACGGTGATGGTCGTGCCGACGGCCTGGACCGACGGCCCCGGCAAGCTCGACCAGTGGCGCACCCTCACCGCCGCCCGTGCCCTGGACACCACCAGCTTCGTCGTTGCCGCGGGCCAGGCGCGCCCAGGGTCACCGGAGCGCTACGGTCAGAACGACGGGCCGACCGGCATCGGCCATTCGGCGATCATCAGTCCCGGTGGTGCCCGGCTCGCCGAGACCGGTTATGTGGCGCAGACCCTCGTCGTCGACATCGACCCGAACCAGGTGGAGAAGGTGCGCAAGGGGCTGCCGGTGCTGAAAGGCCACCGCAGGGACCTGAAGCTGGGCAAGCGCGGAGAGTAGAACGTCCTACACCGCACTCAGGTGACCACCCGCGGCGTCCCCGGGAGGTCGGCGAGTGCCGCGGTGTCCGTACCGGCCACCAGAATGGTGTCGTAGGACGCTCCGGCGTTCAACGCCGCGTCCGCCACCGCGTCGGTGGCGGTGCCGACCGAGAACGTGAACCAGTCGAAGCCCCGGTCGAATCCCTCCAGGCCCACCTGTTCGTGCAGGTCCTCCGGATTCTCGGCGGACCAGTACAGGTGCACCTGCGGACGGTTCTGTCGGGAGGACAGGTCCAGCACCAGCGCGCGAAGGGCGGCGAGTCCGTCGTCCACGGCGACCATCAGGACCTGCCGGGCATCCTCCGGAACCTCCAGCGAGCCGGTCGGGTTCGCCACCACCCAGGTGTCCCCGGCGGCGACCACCGGCGCGTCCCCGGCGGGGTGGCTCAGGTGGAATTCCAGGTAGCCGTCCGGATTCGGGGGAATTGCGGAGGCCAGCTTCCGCCAGGAGTCGGGGGAGTCGGCCGAACGCACCTCCAGGTACTGCCCGGGCCAGCCGGTGTTCGCCTTGGGGCGGGTGAGATCGGCGGCCAGCCGGACCACTGTCACCCGTCGGGTGCGCTGTTCGACCTCGAGCACGGTGGCCGGCAGTGTCGCCGGGACGCCGGCCTCCTCGTCCTCCACGGCGCCCAGGGCGGCGATGCGTACCGCATGGTCGACGACCTGGAGTAACTCGGTGACGCCCTCCGGGATGCCCAGTTCCTCGGCATGACGGTAGGTCAGGTCGGTGCCGGGGTCGGGGCAGTCGAAGACCTCGGTGATCGCGGCGGTCGCAGCCTCACTGATGGCGGCGTAATGGCCGGTGCCGATGCCGTACTTGCGCAGGTCGCGACCGAGGTCGGCGAGGACTTCCGTCTGGGGGTCGGCGAAGGTGCCGTCGCGGTTGATGCCGGTGGAGGCGAAGAGTGCGGCGCGGCGCACGAGCGTCAGGTCGACGCGCGCCGGGGTGGTCGGTGCTCCGGTGCCGGACGGCTCGTCGACCGGATTTGCCGCCGGGGCGATGTCGGCATAGTGCAGACGGCCTCGGTCGAGGATGGTGTCTAGGTGCTCCCGCGCCGCCGCCAGGGTCGCGCCCAGCGCGGAGTCTGGTGTGCTCATGGACACTATTGTGTCACGTCGGAAGGAATGTGTTGCACATCACAGCTGTGGTGCAGTATTGAGTGGAACAGACTCAACCTTTGGGGCGTTGAGAGGAGCAGAACCACAGAAGTTGATACCATTGCACTCAACGCCAGATTCTTGAGAGGAAAGGCAGTCGCATGAGCGGTTTCACGCCCACCACCCGTACCCAGGAAGCCATGCAGGCGGCACTGCAGTCCGCCACCGCGAACGGCAACCCCGACATCCGCCCGGCCCACCTCCTGGTCGCTATCCTCGACCAGGAGGATTCCATCGCCCGCCCGGTCCTGCAGGCCGCAGGCGTGGAGCCACAGAGCGTCCTGTCCGACGCTCGCGACCTCGTCGCCGGCTATCCCACCGTGTCCGGGTCCGGCATGGCCAACCCGAACTTCAACCGGGACGCGCTCAATGCCCTGACCGCGGCCCAGGAGCTCGCCACCGAGCTCGGCGACTCCTACGTCTCCACCGAGGTGCTGCTCGCCGGCATCGCCAAGGGTGACTCCGACGCAGCCAAGGCACTGCACACCCGCGGCGGGACCTACGAGGCCATCCGGGGTGCCTTCGAATCCGTGCGCGGCAACCGCAAGGTCACCACCGAGGAGCCGGAGGGCCAGTTCCAGGCGCTGGAGAAGTACTCCACCGACCTCACCGCCCGCGCCCGCGAGGGCAAGATCGACCCTGTTATCGGCCGTGACCAGGAGATCCGTCGCGTGGTCCAGGTGCTGTCCCGTCGCACCAAGAACAACCCGGTGCTCATCGGCGAGCC
>DHCFJ07801__coassemble_2614_pt1 | contig 9811 bp, 8 predicted proteins | sample DHCFJ07801__metabat2_low_PE_008 | metagenome-assembled genome bin DHCFJ07801
GTCAGTACGACACATAGTGATCAAAAAAGCAGGCCACATAGCGATCACATTCACAGTCCTTGGCCTCCTTGAGGTACTGGTCGACGGCGTCGTCCCCGTAGCGCAGGACGGTCTCGATCCAGCCGCCGGAGGAGACGTAGCCGTCATTTTCGTGGGCGATGTCGCTGAAGGCGCGGACCCGCTCCGGCGGCACCAGGGAGAAGGAGCCACCGGCCCACTTGACGCCGTCGACCCAGTTGCCGGCGACGTCGAAGACGTCCTGCAGGTGACGGGTGCCGTAGGTGTCGTAGTAGGGTGCGCGAATCTCGGTCATGCCGAAGGAGCGGGGCTTGGAGGGCCGCTACGCGCGGGTGGTGTTCACGCGTGCCAGTGCCGCAGTCAGATCGCTGGTGCGGTGGTTCTCCAGGCCGTGGACGATGTCGCTGATCTCGTCGCGTAGGCCCTGGTCGGCGAACGGGGTGGTGAGCGTGTCGAACTTGGCGCGGGCACCGGCCCAGTCCAGTGGCTGGGGTGAAGAAGCCGTCGTAGGCTGACTCCTCGGCGATGAACACGGTCCCGTCGTCGAGGGTGATCGTCAGGCACGCGGGCATCTCCTGCGGGAAGCGGTCGGAGAAGGGGTCGTCCGGGGTGATCGTGACGGTACGCATGAGCTGCTGGACGTCGTCGGCGATGATGCGCCCGGGCTCGTACTGGGCGGGGTTGAGTTCCCCGTCGAGCAGGGCGATCGCGAGCATCCATGGCAGGGAGTGGTCTGCCTCTTCCTTGGTGCGGATGGTCTGCTTGTCGCCCTCTTCCCCACCACCGATGATCGAGTAGGCCACGTCGAAGGTGGCCAGCTCGATGCTGGTGATGTGGGCGGGGTTGAAACCGTCCTGCTTCCGGATGTCCAGTGCGGCGTCGAGGGCCGACTGGGAGTGGATCTCGGCGTTGTACTTCTTGATGATCGTCCGGGTCACCGACTCCAGGTCCTCGGACGCCCAGTCGAGGGTGTAGTCACCGGCCAGGGCCTTGAAGCCCTTGTTGCCTTCGACGACCTCCTCGGGGCCGGTGATTCCGCGGGAGGCCAACAGTGCCGACCAGGTTCCCTCCTTGGCCACGTGCGGGTAGGCGAGCCCCTTCCAGTGGTGATGTCGCCGCTTTCGGCGCCGGTCTCGGATGCGGTGGCGCGCGCGGCACCGGGCGAGCCGGCGATGTACTTGGCGTCTGCGGTGATGGCACCATCTTCGGCGTCGGTGGCGATGGAACTTGTCATGCAGGTTCTCCTGTCGGTTGCAGAGACAACGGTGATGTTCGGACGACTGTGGTGCGACCGTCCTTTTAGGCTTGCCTCGCCTTCCATCGCGCCCCTCATGTGCGAAGAGTCAAGGGCTGTGTGATGCATCCCACCTCTCCTTGACTCGCCGCCGGAAGTGTCCGCCCGAACTCGCACCGGGACGCTGCGTCGACACTGCGGCGGCACTGTGGCGACACTGCAGCAACACCACGGCGACGCTGCGGCGACACAGCCACCCCCCGATTCCCCGACGATCGCAGGAATGCACTAGAATGCCGGATTATGAGACAGTGACTCCCGACCAGTGAGACACATCCTGAGATCTCCCCGCACAAGCACACGACGAGAGGAACACATGGCCGACAACGAGAGCCCCCGCCAGATCAAGTGGAACGGTGGTCTGCAGCAGGAAGCCGTCGACCTGCTCAACACCCCGGGCCACATCGTGGTGACCCCGACCAAGGTCGGCTACATCATCGCCACCAGCGACCGTGAGGGTCTCGAGCGCAAGTTCGCCGTCAAGCACCGCAAGCGCAACAAGCCTGGCGTCGTGCTCTGTGGCTCCATCGAGCAGCTCAAGGAGCTCGCCGAGCTGAACCCGGAGATCGAGAAGTTCTACCAGACCTGCGTCGAGCAGGACGTCCTGATGGGCTGCATCCTCCCCTGGAAGGAAGGGGCCCAGGAGAAGTACCTGCCCGAGGGTGCTGCTGAGCTGGCCACCGACGTACGCGGCACCAGCTGCTTCGTCCTGAAGTTCGGCACCCCGGGCGAGAACATCGCCCGCGAGCTGTGGGAGAAGGAGCGCAAGCTGGTCTTCGCCTCCTCCGCCAACCCGTCCGGCAAGGGCAACCGTGGTGTGGTCGAGGGCATCGGCGAGGAGATCGCCGGCGAGGCCGACCTGATCATCGAGGGCAACGACTACGTCGCCTCGATCCAGCCGGACAAGACCGAGGCCACCCGCTACGAGCAGGGCGTCATGGTCTCCATGGTCGACGACGAGGGCAAGCTCATCCCGGAGCAGAAGGGCGAGCGCGGCATCACCCCCTGCCCCACCCTGATCCGCAAGGGTGTCTACAACGACGAGATCGTCCTGATCCTCGCCGACCAGTTCGACACCTGGGACTTCCGCCAGGGCGCCTACTACTGATCCGGTAGGACGCACCGCCGGCCGCCGTCGGCGACCTCCCGGGCAGCCCCGGGAACCTGATCGACCCGAACTGGGCATAGACCGCCTGAATCTCCGGATTCACGGGATCCATGCTCAGTTCGGGTCGTTGTGCCTTCTCCCCCGCGTCTTCCCGCAGCCACGGTGTCACGCTGACGTCACCGCAGGACGCTGCCCTCAGCGCTCCTGCACGCCGCAGACGGTGACCACGTACCCGTCGCGGATCACCCAGGTGCCGTGCAGCGCCGGTACCGGGCTGGGACGGCTCAGCACCCGGGCATGCCAGGTGCCGCTGATCTCGTCGCCCGGACCGTCCCCGAGCTCGGTGATCTCCAGGTGCATGTCGACCTCGTCGAAGTCGAGGAACCGTCCAGCCAGCGGGTACCAGGCCTTGTAGACCGACTCCTTGGCGCTGAACAGCACCGTCCCCAGTGCCCGCCCCGGGACCCTGGACCCCACCCGACGCAGCACCCGACGCTCCCGCACCGAGGTCACGGCGGTGAGCACCCCCTCGGGCAGACGCTGGGCGACCTCCACGTCGAGGCCGAGGCTCTGCCAGTGCTCGGAGCGTCCCACCAGGGCCATGCGCAGACCGCGGGTGTGCGAGATCGTCCCGGACACCGTCGACGGGAACAGGGGCATGCCCTTGGGGCCGCGCAGGATCGGGACGTCCTCCCCCAGTCCGCGCAGTGCGCGGTGCGCGCACCAGCGACCGTCACCGAACTCGGCCTTGCGCGAGTCGACGGCGGCGGAGACGATGGCACGCTCCTCGTAGTCGAGCTCATGGTAGCGGCTGAGGTCGTTGACCTGGCCGGCGTGCAGCTCGACCAGGCCGGTCTCGGAGGGAAGCATGTGCCGCGGCACGACCGGCCTACGGTCGAGGCCGTCGTGTCCCACGGCGACAAAGGGGGCTGCGATGATCATGCCTCTTCCTCTCTGGGATCTTCAGTCAGAACCGGGTAGGGCCAGAGCTCCCGTGCACGGCGTTTGTCGAGGGTGTGGTGGTGTTCTCGGGGATAGCCCAGCGACACCTCGACGTGGGGCACGCCGTCCACCTCGGTGAGAACCGGGATGTGCAGGTGCCCGTAGATGACCGTCTCCGCCCGGAAGCGGACCGGCCAGGCCTGGGTGTGCCTGGTTCCGGACCACAGGGCAATCTCGGGGAGTTCCAGTCGTTCGGTGACCTCGCGGACCAGCGGCCAGTGGTTGACCAGCACCGTCGGTCCGGTGGTCTGGGACAATCGACGCACAGTGTAACCCAGACGTTCCTGGCACCACAGGGGAACGTCGACATAGGGTGCGATCGCCACCTGGTCGGTGAACATCACCCCGTTGCCCTCCGCGGCCAGCAGGGCATGCTTGACGCTGGTCCGGGGGTCGCGCCAGGAGTGGTCGTAGAGGGTGAACATGGGGACGATGGTGCGTCCGGCGAACTTCGGGTAGGGGTCCTCGGGAGTCAGGACACCCATCGCGCGGCAGCCGGCGACGAGTTCAGCGTACTTCTGTTCGGCGTGGACGGTGTCCTTGGGCCGGGAGAACAGTTCATGGTTGCCGGGTACCCAGATGACCTTGGCGAAGCGGTCGTTGAGGTCACTGAGCATGCCGAGGATGGTGTTGGTCTTCTCGGCGACGTCGCCGGCGACGACGAGCCAGTCCCCCGGGTGCTGCGGCACTACGAGTTCCTCGACGAGCTCCCGGTTTCCGGGCGCGGCGATGTGCAGGTCCGAGACAGCCCACAGGGTACGTGCGGACGTCGGACGTCCGGGCACCGGTGTCGGGGTCATCGACGCAACCTCCTCGAAATTTCAACCACCCACGTCACTATAGTCACATCAGTCACAATTTTCACAGAGTGAAGTTGTTTTTCATGGTGCCGGGGCGTCCGACAACGTCACCCAGTCACCGGAACGGTACCGCCACGTCACCGCCACCAACCGCAGCACGATGAACGCCAGCAGGCCGCACCACAACCCGGTCAGCCCCAGGTCGAAGACCAGGGACAGCCACACACCCGGGATGAAGCCGAGCACTACCGAGACAATCGTGGCGTTGCGGAGGAACGCTACATCGCCGGCCCCGAGCAGCACCCCGTCCAGGGCGAAGACCACCCCGCCGAGCACCACCATCACCACCAGCACCAGCCACGGTCCGCGGATCGTGTCGAGCACCGCCGCATCCGAGGTGAACAGCCCCGGGATCACCACCGCACCGGCGGCCAGCAGTCCGGCGAGCACCACACCGGCGCCGACCGAGAAGCGCAGCACCTTGCGTCCGACCTGCCACGCCGTCGCCGCCGAGACCTTGCCCAATGCCGCGCCCACCAGCGCCTGGGCGGCGATGGCGACCGAGTCCAGCACCAGGGTGAGGAAGTTCCACAGCTGCAGCATGATCTGGTGGGCCGCCAGGGAGGCGTCCCCCATGCGTCCGGCGACTGCGGCGGCGGAGACGAACGCCACCTGGAAGCTGAAGGAGCGCAGCACCAGGTCGCGTCCCATCGCCAGCTGCGGCCGGATCACCGACCAGGTGGGACGCACCGGCCGACCGTCACCGGTCTTCCGCCACGTCACCACCAGGGCGACGACGAAGCAGGACGCGATGATCACCTCGCCCAGTACGTTGGCGTAGGCGGACCCGACCAGGCCGTAGCGGTCCACCGCCCACGGCACGGTCACCACCATCGGCACCACCCCGGCCAGGGTGAAGTACAGCGGGGCGCGGGTGTTCGCGATGCCGCGGAGCCAGCCATTGCCGGCCATGGTCACCAGCGCCGGGATCACCGACAGCGAGGTCACCCGCAACCACTGTGCCGCGGCGTCGGCGACCTCGGAGCCGGGCCCGGAGCCGGTCAGCCAGCCGGTCACCGGCCCGGCCGTCGCGGCGATGAGCACGGCGATCACCGCGCCGACCGCCACCGCCACCCAGGTGGCCTGCACCCCCTCGGCCACGGCACCGGCGGGGTCACCGGCACCATGACGTCGGGCGGCCCGGGCGGTGGTGCCGTAGGACAGGAAGGTCAGCTGGGTGGTCACCTGGGCCAGCACCGTGGCCCCGGCGGCCAGGGCGGCGAGCTCGACGACGCCGAGGCGTCCGACCACCGCGGTGTCCCACAGCAGGTACAGCGGGGTGGCCGCCAACACGGCGAGGGCGGGCCACGCCAGACCGAGGATGGTCCGGGTGTCCGCCCTCACCTCAGGGGAACTGCGCTGGGTCACTCAGCCGTCACTCAGCGCTCAGCATCGTGATCAGCACCGTCGGCACCGTTACCGTCGGGCGCGCTCTTGTACGGGTCGGCGTCGCCGGCCGGCACCGCACCTTCCGCCTGCGCCCGCACCCGGTCGTCGATCTCCCGGGCCTTCGCGAGCAGGTCCTCCAGGTGGGCCGAGGCCTCCGGGACGGTGTCGAGCTCGAAGCTGAGCGTGGGGGTGAACCGGACCGACAGCTGGTCGCCGACGATCTTGCGCAGCTGGCCGCGGGCACGGTGCAGTGCCTCGGCAGCGGCGTCGGTGTCCGGCTCGTCGTCGATGGTGACACCACGGACGGTGTAGAACACCGTGGCGTCGTGCAGGTCACCGGTGACCCGGCAGTCGGTAACGGTGACGTACTCCAGACGCTGGTCCTTCACCTCACGCTCGATCGCCGAGGCGACGATGGTCATGATGCGCTTGGCCATCCGGGCCGCGCGTGCGTGGTCTGCCATGGTGGGCACCCCTGTCTCTTGAAGAAAGAATGTTGTCGATGTCTATTATCACCGGAAAAGGCCCCTCGCGCACAGACCGCTGGGGTCTGTGGCGGGGGCCGTCGCCGGTAGGTGCCCCTGCCGGCTGGACCGGGGCACCGTGGACGATTAGTCGTCCTTGTTCTTGTCCTTGGACTTGTTGGACTTCACCTGGTCACGCGGAACCTCAACCAGCTCGTAGGCCTGGATGATGTCGCCGACCTGGATGTCCGGGTAGGACAGGACCATACCGCACTCGTAGCCGTGGCTGACCTCGGTGGCATCGTCCTTCTCGCGGCGCAGCGACTCGATGGTCGCCTTCTCCGCCACGACGTTGCCGTCGCGGACCAGGCGGACCTGCGCGTTGCGGCGCATCTTGCCCGTCTGGACCATCGAACCGGCGATGAGGCCGACAGCGGAGGCCTTGAAGATCTGACGGATCTCGGCGGTACCGATCTCCCGCTCCTCGTAGACCGGTTTGAGCATGCCCTTGAGAGCCTGCTCGACCTCGTCGATCGCGTCGTAGATGACCGAGTAGTAACGGATCTCGACACCCTCGGCGTTGGCGACCTCGGTCGCCTTGCCCTCGGCGCGGACGTTGAAGCCGATGATGATGGCGTCGGACGCCGCGGCCAGGTCCACGTTGGTCTGCGTCACCGCACCGACACCACGGTCGATGATGTTCAGCGAGACCTCGTCGTCGACCTCGATCTGCAGCAGGGAGTCCTCCAGCGCCTCGACCGTACCGGCGTTGTCGCCCTTGAGGATGAGGTTGAGCTGGCTGGTTTCCTTGAGCACCGAGTCCAGGTCCGCCAGGGACACGCGCTTGCGGTTCCTGGTGAGCAGGGCGTTACGGCGACGGGCGTTGCGCTGATCGGCGATCTGGCGGGCGGTGCGGTCGTCGTCGACGGCCAGCAGGTTGTCGCCGGCGCCGGAGACGCTGGTCAGACCCAGCACCTGCACCGGGGTCGACGGACCGGCCTCCTTGACGTCCTCACCGTGCTCGTCGACCATGCGACGCACACGACCGTGGGCGTCACCGACGACGATGGAGTCACCGACGTGCAGGGTACCGCGCTGGATGATGACGTTGGCCACCGGGCCACGACCGCGGTCGAGGTGCGCCTCGATGGCGACACCCTGGGCGGGCATGTCCGGGTTGGCGACGAGCTCCAGCGAGGCATCCGCGGTCAGCACGACGGCCTCGAGCAGCGACTCGATGTTGGTGCCCTGCTTGGCGGAGATGTCGACGAACATGGTGTCGCCGCCGTACTCCTCGGGGACCAGACCGTACTCGGTGAGCTGGCCACGGATCTTGTCCGGGGACGCGCCCTCCTTGTCGATCTTGTTCACCGCGACCACGATCGGGACCTCGGCGGCCTTGGCGTGGTTGATCGCCTCCACCGTCTGCGGCATGACACCGTCGTCGGCGGCCACGACCAGGATGGCGATGTCGGTGGCCTTGGCACCACGGGCACGCATGGCGGTGAACGCCTCGTGACCCGGGGTATCCAGCAGGGTCAGCAGACGCTCCTCGTCGTTGACCTCCACCGGCACCTGGTAGGCACCGATGTGCTGGGTGATGCCGCCGGCCTCGCCGCCACCGACGTTGGTCTTGCGGATCGTGTCCAGCAGTCGGGTCTTACCGTGGTCGACGTGACCCATCACGGTGACCACCGGCGGGCGGTACTCGAGGTCCTCGGAGCCACCCTCGTCCTCACCGAAGGTCAGGTCGAAGGACTGCAGCAGCTCGCGGTCCTCGTCCTCCGGGGAGACGACCTCGACCTTGTAGTCCATCTCCTGGCCGAGAAGCTTCAGGGTGTCATCGGCCACCGAGGCGGTCGCGGTGACCATCTCACCGAGGTTGAACATCGCCTGGACCAGTGCAGCCGGATCGGCGTTGATCTTCTCGGCGAAGTCGGACAGGGAGGCACCGCGACGCAGGCGGATGCTGGCACCCTTGCCGTTCGGCAGCTTGACGCCGCCGACCACCGACGGTGCCTGCATTGCCTCGTACTCGTTACGCTTCTGCCGCTTCGACTTACGTCCACGACGCGGAGCGCCACCGGGACGTCCGAAGGCACCTGCGGTACCGCCGCGACGTCCGCCGCGGGCACCACCGCCACGCGGGCCGCCGCCCTGGCCGCCGCCGGGGCCGCCGTGGCCGCCACGGCCACGGCCGCCGCCACCGGTGCTGGCCTTGGCCGGCATCTGTCCGGGGCTGGGGTGGCTCGGCATGGAGGCGGGGCTGGGACGACGTCCACCCTGTCCGCCCGGCTTCGGGGAGCCGCCGCCCTGGGACGGTGCGCCCTGCTGGCCGCCGGGACGCGGTCCCGGACGGCCGGTGGAGCCACCGGGGCGGGGCATGTCGGACTTGCCCTGACCACCGCGGGGACGCGGGGCCGGACGGTCCGAGCCCGAGGAGAACGGGTTGTTCGCCACGCGCGGGGCGCGGCCACCGGGCTTCGGCTTGGCGCCGCCCGGCTTCGGGCCCGGACGTGCACCCGGCTTCGGGGACGGACGGTCACCGGAGGTGGCGTCCGCATCAGATGCGGCTGCACCCGGGGTCGGGCGCGGGCCCGGCTTGCCGGACTTGGCCGCACCTGGGGTGGGGCGGGAAGCGGCGGCACCGGGGGTCGGGCGGGAGCCCGGGGTGGCCTTCGGTGCGGGCTTGGAGGCCGCAGCCGGCTTCGCGGCGGAGGACCCGGCCGCCTCAGCAGCACCGGCAGGAGCTGCGCTGTCGGCGCTGCCTGCGGCATCTGCGGCGGAGGCGTCCTTCGCTGCCGGGGCAGCAGCCGGCTTGGGCTTCGCAGCGCCGGGCTTGGGCTTGGACGCGCCCGGCTTGGCCTTGGTCTCGGCAGCCGGGGCGTCCGCAGGCGCGGAGGCCTGGGCGGTCGGCTGCGAGCTCAGATCGGGCAGTGCGGCCGCACCGGCGGCCGGCTCGGACGTGGCGGCGCCAACCCCGTAATGGTTCTTCATCTTCTTGACGACCGGCGGTTCCACCGTCGAGGACGCCGACTTCACAAACTCACCCTGCTCCTTGAGCGTGGCGAGAAGTTCCTTGCTGGTCACGTTGAGCTGCTTTGCCAGCTCATGGACACGTAGCTTTCCGGGCACTACTCTCCTTAGATTTCTTCGGAGCCGCAGGCCGGTGGTCGGTTCACATGGTTTCTCTCCACCATGCTCGCCGGGTCGGCTACGTGCGACTCCAGGTCAGTTGGACACTCATCGCTGATGCTGCTTCATCGTGCGCTCATCAGTAATCGGTTTCCTTTTCCTTCTCGGCCACCGGGCTGGTGGTCAATGTGGGTGTCCGCCTCAACGGCCCCGTTCCCGGTGTGCCACCGGCACCGTGGCCGGTGATGTACTCCAGGACATCGGAGGTGTCCGTCTCGGCGGGCACGTTCAGCGCCCGGGCGAATGCCCTGCGCTGGACGGCGGTCTCGTACGCCTTCCGGGTCGCGGTGATCCATGCACCACGGCCCGGGAGACGACGACGGGGGTCAGGGACGACACGTGTCGACCCCTCACCGCCCCCGGACTCCCCTACCGTGACGTGGCCGTCACGCTGCACGACACAGCGCAACAACTGCGAATCAGGAAGGACGTTCCGGGTGGCGATGCAGGTCCGCTGCGGACCTGCTGCCGCGGAGGGTGT
>DHCFJ07801__coassemble_2784_pt1 | contig 8963 bp, 4 predicted proteins | sample DHCFJ07801__metabat2_low_PE_008 | metagenome-assembled genome bin DHCFJ07801
GTGCACGGTGCCGTGGTCGGGGTTGCGCGGGTCCGCGGGCAGGGGCCGGGAGTAGGGGCTGGTGGGGGTGTAGCTGCGGGTGGGGTCGAGCTCGGCCAGCAGCGCGGGCAGCAGCTCGGTGTAGTAGCCCAGCCCCCAGCTCGTGCCCTCGGGGATGTGCTGCTGCCAGCCCCAGTGGTAGTAGCCCTCGACGTTCTCGTTGCTGCCGTTCCAGTGCACGAGCGCGGGATGCCAGGCCAGGCGCACGATGTGCTCACGCGCCTCGGCCTCGACCTCGCTGCGCAGCGGCTCGAGCTCGGAGTAGGCGGCGCAGGCGAAGGCGAAGTCCTGCCACACCATGATCCCCAGCTCGTCGCACAGCGCGTAGAGGTGCTCGGACTCGTACAGCCCGCCGCCCCAGATCCGCAGGATGTTCATGCCCGCGTCGTGGGCGTCGGCGATCGAGGCGTGGTAGTCCTCGGCGCTCAGGCGGGAGGGGAAGCAGTCGTCAGGGATCCAGTTGGCGCCCTTGGCGAGGATCGGGCGGTCGTTGACCACGATCGTGAAGGAGGTGCCGATCTCGTCGGGCTCCTCCACCACTCCGGCGGTGCGGAAGCCGATGCGGTGCTCGCGCCGATCGCGCACGGCGCCGCTCGCGTCCTGCAGCGTGATCTCGACGGTGTACAGGGGCTGGTCGCCGTAGCCGCGGGGCCACCACAGCTGCGGATCCTCCGCGAGCAGGCGGAGGTCGAGCCGGTCCTCGGCGGAGCTCGCCGCGGCCTCGTCCACGAGCTGTCCTGCGGGGTCGAGCAGGCGGGCGGTGAGGGTGAGCGCGGAGTCGTCCAGCAGGTCGGCGCGCTCGAGCAGGCCCTGCACGGCCACCTCGCCGCGCCCGCCCTCGACGGTGACGCGCGGGCGCACCTCCGCCAGCCGTGCCCCGGACCACTCCTCGAGCCCGATCGGCCCACCGATCCCGCTGGTGACCAGCACCGGGCCCCAGTCCCAGCCGAAGTTGCAGGCCATCTTGCGGATCGCGTTGTAGGGCAGGTCGTTGCCGGTCACGGGCAGGATGCCCAGCCGCGACTGGTTCTCGCGGGCGGTGCGCAGCGGGGAGGCGAAGCGGATCTCGAGCTGGTTGGTGCCCTCGAGGAGCGCGTCGGTGACGTCGAAGCGCCAGGAGCGGTGCTGGTTCTGCACCTCGGCGAGGCGGCGGCCGTTCAGCAGCACCGTGGCGGCGGTGTCGAGGGAGGCGGCGACCAGGTCCACTCGGTCCGCGCCGGTCGGCGCCCAGTCGAAGCTGGTCGCGTAGAGCACGTCGCACTCGCCGGTCCAGGCGAGATCGTGCTCGTTCCGGTCCAGGTACGGGTCCTCGACGAGGCCGGCGGCGTGCAGGTCGGTGATCAGCGTGCCCGGCACCGTCGCGGGCACGTCCTGGAACGGGAAGGGGGCGGGGCCGTCCAGCAGGGTCAGCGCCCAGCCGTCGTGGAGGTCGCGGCGGCGCACGGGGGCGGTGGTGAGGGTCTGGGTCATGAGGTCTCCTCCGCGGGGGCGAGGTGGTCCGGCATGGGCACGCCGCGTCGGCGGGCCTCGGCGAGGAAGCGCGGGTTGTTCCCGGGTTCGGGGGCGGCCACCAGCAGCTGTTTGGTGAACTCGGCCTGGGGGTCGAGGATGACCTGGTCGGCGGGGCCGCGTTCGACCACCTCGCCGCGATACATCACCAGGATCTCGTCGGAGAAGTGGCGGGCGGTGGCCAGGTCGTGGGTGAAGGTCTCGCCGGGCAGCACGATCGCCCCGTCCACCAGCTCGGCGGTCCGGCGGATATTGGCCCCGGAGTCGGAGGCGAAGCCTCCGGAGGAGAAGGAACCGACAACGTCATCGAAGCTGGCGCGCTCGGCCATTTCGGTGGTGTAGGTGGCGTCCTTCTCGTCGTAGACCACCTCATTGGTCCGCTCACCGGTCTCCATGAGCTTGTCCTCGATCGGGTCGAGGGTGTCCTCCCAGTTGATCAGCACACCGTCCTGGGAGGGGATGACCTTCAGGTCACGGCCGTCGGCCTCGAAGGAGGCGTTGCGGAACTCAACCTCGGTGGACCCCAGCTGTTCGGAGAGGATCTCCTGGGCGGCCTCGGTGTTCCACTCCGGCTCCAGCGCACCGTCCTCCGGCTCGAAGGTGACGATCTTGCCCATGTCACCGGGGGTGAGCACCCCGTCGGTGTCATCGCGTCCGGTGAAGACCACGTCACCGTCGGTCACCTTGTCGACGTACTCGGTGACCGCGGCATCGGCCGCGTCGCGCAGGACGTCCGCCTCGGTCACCTCCGCATCGATGCTCACCGAGCGGTCGGCGTTGAGCCAGTGTTCCTTGACCGCCACGCGCACCTCATCGGTGTCCACGGTCTGGCCCGGCACATCATCGCCGATGTCGGCGGCGCCCTGCTCGTCGATGGCCAGGGTGGCGTTCTCCGGGTCGCGGGTCAGATCCCCCTCCACCCGCTCGAGCGTGGTATCCAACTGTCCGTCGTCGAAGGTGCTGACGATGCCCACCTCGCGCTCCTGGAAGAAGCTCATCACCCGGGTGATCGGGTTCATCGGCTGCTGGCCTGCCTGCTCGATGGTGCCGGCCCAGTCGACGGCGAGCCCGGAGGTCATCGGGTCGATGCTGGTGGACATGTCACCGGCGGTGACTTCGACGGACTCCCGGGTGCCCGGGGCCAGTTCATTGCGTAGGCGCGCCTCGGCCTGGGAGTAGGACATGTCGCCGATGTCGACACCGCCGACGGTCACGCCGCGGGGCACATTGCCCTCGCTCATGATGATGTCGGTGGCGTAGAGCACGCCGCCGAGTCCGAGGACACCGATGAGCGTCCACAGCCACCACAGGCTGCGCTTGCGCCGGCCGGTTGCGTCGGCCGTCGCGGTGTCGTCTGCCGGGGAGTTGCCCGGATCTTCTGTCCGGCCCCAGGTGTCATTGCTGGTCACGTGACACACCCTAGTGGTTCACCCCGCGCGGTGACACCCCGAGTCGGTGTTTCGGGGTCTCAGTGAGGCCTCAGTTCAGCGCGCACTGGCGGGCGGACGCCTCCTCCAGGCGTGCCCGGTCCAGGCTGCCCTCCTCCACCGCGGCGACGATGCCATCCACCGTGGCCTGCACATTTGCTGCGGTGGAGGTCAACGGCGCGTCCGATCCGGCGCGCACCGCGGCGACTACCGCATCCGGCCCGGAGTGCAGGTCTGTGATCGCGGCCATGCCGGTGAGATCGTCGGTGAAGATCACGCCGTCGAAACCGGGGCCACCGACGAGTCCGGTGCGCAGCATCTCGTAGACCGCGGGGTTCAGCGAGGCGGGGGTGGACGCTCCGGGCGCGTCCGGGGCGTCCAGCCCGGGGGTCTGCATGTGGCCGACCATCACCGCGATACCGGGGCCGTCGGTGTCCCCCTCACCGTTCAGCAGGTCTGCGAAAGGCTGCAGGTCGGCGTCCATCTGGTCGATCGGCGGGGTGGTCACGGTGCCGTGGTGGGAGTCACCGGTGGCGTGGCCGTGGCCGGGGAAGTGCTTGATCACCGGGGTGACCCCTGCCTGCTGCAGTCCCTGGGCGGCCGCGGCAGCGTACTCGGTGACCACGGCCGGGTCATCGGAGAAGGACCGGTCGCCGATGGCGTTGTCACTGATCTGCTCGCCGCCGGCCAGGTCGACGACCGGGGCGAAGTCCATGGTGATGCCCAGTTCGGCCATCTTGCGGCCGTGCTCGGCGAAGAGGTCGGTGACCTGGCCGGGCTCCATCGTCTCGGCGAGCTGTCGGGCCGAGGGCACCTCACCGATCACCCCGGCCAGCCGCTGGACCTGCCCGCCCTCCTCGTCGACGGATACGGCGAGTTCGGCGCCGTCCCCATTGTCACCATTGACACCATTGGCCTCGTTGGCGGCACGTGCACGGTCTTTCAGGGCACTGATGCTGCGCTCCGGGTCACCCTGGCCGTCGAGGATGGACAGGTCGGTGCCGGAGCCGACGAAGATGTGGCGCACCCCGGCATCCACGGCCGCCGCTGCATCGTCGAAGCCGGTGACGCCGACGGCCAGGGCCGAGCCGGCGAGCTGGGCCAGGTCCTCCGGCACCGCGCAGGACGCCGCGGTGTCGGGGGTATCGGTGGTGGGCGCACTGCTGGCGGACCCGGTGGCGGCCGGGGCGGTGCCCGACGCTGTGGCGACCGGGGTCGAGTCGTCCGAATCGTCTTGCGTTGAACCGCAGGCGGTCAACGCACCGACGACGACCCCGGCCAGGGCCACACCGGCCAGGTACGCGACAGAGGATCCACGGACAGGTGTGGTTGCGGTGGCAGAACGGGGACGGTCGGGACGCACTGGCGGGCACCTTTCCGGGCGGGGGCGAAATGCGGGGCCGGGAGTTGGCCACGTGGGAACCCCGACCGTACTACGCTCGGGGGCATGGGTAGCGAATCAACCAGCAACCAGCCCGAGACCACCGCTGACGCCACGGGCGCCTCTCTGGGTTCCTTCGACGGGGACACCGTCCTCATCGCCTACGACGGTTCGGAGGAGGCCAACGGCGCGATCGACTACGCCGGACGCTTCCTGTCGACGAAGAATGCCTACATCCTCACCGTGTGGGAGCCGATCCACCGGCAGGCCGCCCGCACCGCCGGGATGAGCGGCATGATGCAGCACGACTGGTCGAGCCTCGGCGACGACACTGAAGACCCCGCCTACACCGATGCCGTGGAGATCTGCCGCGAGGGCGTCGCCCTGGCCGAGAGCCACGGCTTCGTCACCGAGCCCTTCCTCGTGGAATCTGCCACCGCGGTATGGAGCGCGATCGTGGATGCCTCCCGTGAGTTGGACGTCTCGATCATCGTCGCCGGCTCACGGGCATTGAGCGGGTGGCGTTCCCTGCTGCAGTCCAGCGTCTCGGACAGCCTGATCAAGCATTCCGGGTGTCCGGTCCTGATCGTCCCGCCGGTGGATGAGAATGACGAGGACGAGGCCGACACCACCGAATCGGCGGAAAACTCCCCCACACCGTAGATCACCGGGTAGTATCACCACAGAATCAAACCGACATCATCCGATGACCGACGATGGGATCGAACTTTGCCTACCGAGACTGACTCACAGCCGCGCCGCACCCTGGGCCCCGCCATCGCCTCTGCCGTAGTCGGCGTGGTACTCGGTGGTATCGGAGCTTTCGCCGCCGGATCGGTCGCCGACTCGACCGACCTGCCGAGCAACAACATCTCGGTCGATGACGCGGTGATGGGCTCCATCCAGTACGGCGAGCGCCGCTGAAACATGACTGAAGATCGTTAGTGGCACCAACCCTCTCCCGCCGCGGATGGGGTGCCGCGGCACTGTGTTGGTTGGTCCTCGCCCTGGTACAGGGCCCTGGACTGACCGTCGCAGACACCAAGCACGACCTCACCGCCAATCCCTGGGGGTTCCTCCAGCAGGCACTGTCGCCGTGGACGGACGTCTTCCCCCTCGGCCAGCTGCAGAACCAGGCCTACGGGTATCTCTTCCCGCACGGCCTGTTCTTTGCTGTGCTGGACCCCCTGCCGGACTGGCTGGTCCAGCGCCTGTGGTGGGCGCTGCTGCTGTTCCTGGCATTCGCCGGGGTGGTGAAGCTCCTGGAGGCCACCAGGGTGGGTTCGCGTGGCTCCCGGATCGTCGCAGCGGTGCTGTTCGCGCTGAGCCCGCGGATCCTGACCACCCTCGGGGCGATCTCCTCGGAGGCGTGGACCATCGCCCTGGTGCCGTGGGTGATGCTGCCGGTGGTGCGTGTCCTGCAGTTGCCGGGGCGTCCCTCCGCCAGACGACTGGCGGTCGCCGCCTCGGGCTCGGCGGTCGCGGTGCTGTGCCTGGGGGCGGTCAATGCGGTCGCCACGCTCGCCGCGGTGGTGCCGGCGGTGCTGTGGTGGCTGGCCCAGGGGGTCTTCGCCACCGGGCAGGACGCCCGACTGCGACGTCGCACCGCCTGGCGATTCGCCGCCTGGTGGGTGCCCGGCGGGGTGCTGGCCTGCTTCTGGTGGATCGGCCCGCTGCTGACCCTGGGGCGGTACTCTCCCCCGTTCACCGACTACATCGAATCCGCCGGGATCACCTCCTACTGGTTCGGCCTCGGCGAGGTGCTGCGCGGGACGACGAGTTGGACGGCGTTCCTGTCCTCGGAACGTCAGGCCGGGTACGCCCTGGCCACCGAGGCCGTCTTCATGGCGGCGACACTGGTCGTCGCGCTCGCCGGGCTGGCCGGGTTGGCCGGTGCGCGACTGGGGGCACGGCGGGGCGCTGACGGTGCCCGTCGCGTCCTGCCACCCTTCGCCGGTACCTGGCTGCTCATGCTGGGTGTCGGCGTGGCGATCTTCGGGCTGGCCGGAGCACCGTTCTCCCCGGTGGCCGAATCGGTGCAGTCGTTCCTGGACGGCGCTGGTGCCCCGCTGCGTAACCTGCACAAGTTCGATGCCCTGATCCACCTGCCGATGGTCGTCGGCGTCGCCCACCTGCTGGGTGGGGTGTCGGCGCCGTCCCCGTTCACCCGCGAGGGGCTGCGGGATGCCTGGGCCCACCCGGAGAAGAATCCGGCGGTGGTCACCTCACTGGTGACGATCATCGTTGCAGGTGTGGCGACCGCCCCGGCGTGGACCGGACGGTTGGTGCCGGAGGATGGTTTCCGGTCCGTCCCGTCCTACTGGCAGGACGCCGCGGACTGGCTCAACGACGAGGAGAACGGGGCCGCCGACACCCGCACGATGATCCTCCCCGAGGCCCGTTTCGCCCGTCAGACCTGGGGGAATACCCGCGATGAACCGGCCCAGGCACTGCTGGACGTGCCGTGGGTGGTCCGTGACGCGGTGCCGCTGGTGCCGCCGGAGGCGATCCGGTCCCTCGACGGAATAACCCGCGAGTTCTCCCCGGTCAACGCCCAGGGCCGCAATCCTGCCCTGGCTGATGCACTGCTGCAGCAGGGTGTGGGGATGGTGCTGGTGCGCACCGACCTGACCCAGGTGGCCGACACTCCCGGTGCCCGGGGTGTGTTGACCACCTTGACGGACTCTGCGGCGGCGGAAGGCTTCACCGAGGTGGCGTCCTTCGGCGACGATGACGTGCGCATCTTCCGCGTCGATGGCAGTGGGGACGGCGGCGCGACCGGACCTCGTGTCGTCGACGAGGACGATCTGGAGGTCACCGCCGGTGGCGCGGAAGTACTGCCACGCCTCGCCGCCGCCGATGCCGCGGCCGGGCGGACACCGCGCGACCGGATCCTGACGCAGGACGTCCCGTCCGATGCGAACTCGGGCAGCGGCGACGATCCGGTGACCGTGACCGACACCCCCGCACTGCGGGAGCACAACTACGGCACCGTGACCGGTGCGACCTCGGACATCCTCGCCGCCGATGATGAGCGCTGGACCCGCAACCCGGTGCGCGACTACCCCGCCGGCGTCCACGAGGACGACATGACCCAGGTCCGGGAGACCGGCGGGCGGATCACCGCCAGTTCCTCGGCATCCGATCCGACGTCGCTGGGCGGGGCCGATGCGGCCTCCGGCATCTCGGCGGCGGTCGACGGGGTCGGTGAGACCGCGTGGCGGCCCGGGACCGGCTCGCCGATCAACCAGTGGCTCAGCGTCGAGCTGGACCAGCCGCGCTCGCAGATGTCACTGACCGCGCAGGCGTCCGGCGGGCCGCTGCGCGTGCAGGCGACCACCTACCTGGGCGAGGAGACGGTGGCATCGACGACGATGGTGATCCCCGGCTACCGGGAGGACAGTTCCCGGCTGCTGCTGCCGCAGGGCCAGGCAGACCGGGTGGAGCTACGAATCCTCGGCGCGTGGGGCAGCGCCGGGATCAGCCAGGCGCAGTTGACCGAGGTCGACACGGGTGAGGACGTGACCCCGCGCCGCGACATCGTGGTGCCCTCCCCCGGTGGGGTCCACCAGGCCCCGGGCAGGTGGGTGCTGGGTCAGGAGATCAACGAGTTCGAGCTGCGTCGGGTCATCACCGTGGCCGAGGACACCGAGGTGACGGTGAACAGTGACCGCTGCGCCGCCGGTGCGGGCACCGTGAGCCTGATCGACGGAGAGTCAGTGAGCTGTGGACAGCGCGTGACGTTGAGCGCCGGGGAGCATGAGGTTCGCAGCCGCGATCGGTGGATCTCGTTGACCACGCCGGAGTACGCGGCGGCGGCTGAGGCAGAAGCCGCTGATGCTGACGGCGACCGGGTGATCCTCACCGCCACCACGGTCAATGAGGGCCGCCAGGCGAGTGTCGACGGCACCGAACTGGAGTCCGTGACCGTCAACGGGTGGCAGCAGGGCTGGCGGGTGCCCGCCGACTCCGGGGTTGCCGCCCTGTCGGACGAGGAACTCCTCGAGTCGCTCGAGGTGGAATTCACCGCCACCGACACCCACCAGCGGTGGCTCGCCGCCGGACTGGCGGGTGCGTTGGCCCTGCTGCTGGCTTTCGCCATCGCCCTGGTCGGGCTGCGCCGTGGCGGTGGCGGACGCCCTGATGATCCGGTTGACGCGTGCGATCCGGACGACCCGGCTGATCTGGTGGCACCGGACGCGACCGGTGCCGAGACCGTGGTGACCTCGACGAAGACAGGTGCCGTCGGCCGGGTACTCGGCGGTGCTGTCACCCTCGCCCTCGCGGCAGGGATCGCCGGACTCCCCGGTGCGGTGACTGCCCTGGTCACTGTCGGTGTCCTGGTCGGTGCCCCGGCCTTGCGACGGGCACTGGAGAAGAAGTCCACGTCGTCCCCGTTGCCGCTGCGTGCCCTGTGGCGGGTGACCGAGCCGGTCAGCCTGGCGATGCTGCTGGGCGGACTGGGGAGCATCCTGATGGTGCGCGGACCGTGGGGCTCCGGGAACTACGGCAACTACGCCGGGCACAGCTGGGCCCCCGAGCTGCTGTTCATCGGTTGTCTCACCGCCGTGGTCTACGCCGTAGTGGTTCGGCGACGTGGCGGGGAC
>DHCFJ07801__coassemble_2830_pt1 | contig 8752 bp, 8 predicted proteins | sample DHCFJ07801__metabat2_low_PE_008 | metagenome-assembled genome bin DHCFJ07801
GTGCTAGTGTCCTATTAACGGACGTGGGGGTTCAAGTCCCCCTCCGGACACCACGAGTAGAGACCCACTGAAAAGTGGGTCTCTACTTTTTGCTGCCTGTACCGATCCCGATGAAGTGTGTGCCACACCACCATGAGACGACACCCCCTCGCCTCGTCAGCAGGCCTCCTCGCCCTGGGCCTACTGGTGCTCCTCGGCGTCGCCTTCATGCCCACACCGGAGATTGAGACCGTCCGGCGGCAGGTCGCCGACAGCGGCGTCTGGGGGCCGGCTACCTACCTCGCCCTGATGGTCGGGACCACGCAGGTTCCGGTGCCCCGCACGATCTGGACCGTCTCCGCCGGAGTCATCTTCGGCAGTCTCATCGGATGCCTGCTGGCGATCGGCGGCATGGCCCTGTCCGCCGCCCTGTCCATGATGGTGGTGCGCTGGATGGCCGGGCCGGCTGTGCGCCGTGCGGAAGACAACGACCGCGTCCGGTTGGTGCAGGAGATCCTTTCCGAGCGAGGCTGGACCACCGTCCTCGGGCTGCGGATGATCCCCGTCATCCCGTTCAGCCTGTTGAACTACGCCTGCGGGCTCAGCCGTATCCCCATGCTCCCCTGCCTCGCCGCCACCGTGGCAGGCTCAATTCCGCTGACCGTCGTTGCGGTCGTTGCCGCGGATGCAGTGGTCGCCGACGGAGATCCACGGGTCGTTCTCATCGGCGTGGTTGTCGGGTTGACCGGCCTGGTGATCGCGGGACGCGAGGTGCTGGGCATCCAACGACAGCTCGCCAGTCAAGGGCCCACCGTAGACAGGAATCGGTAGGCTGGTGGCATGTACGCCATCCAAGCCACATACCGCGGAACATCCCGTCGTCGCGCGGACTACGTTCGCCAGGTCGCCGACGCCCTGGGACACGCCGGTGGAGTCCACGAAGCCCGTGTCCTGGGCGCGGAGGATGCCCTGGTCCTCGCCGGGGACTCCGACAGTGCCACCGGAGTCGTCCTGAACCTCCTGCAGGCCGGGGACTTCGCGGTGGGCATCGCCGCGGTCACCGGTGACGAACTCGATGCCGCCGACGCCTACGAATCCACCAGCGGTGAAGGCAGCGACGGAGACAAGCCCGGTGACGAGGACGAAGGGACAGCGCAGGCCGGCTCCCAGGACGACCCGCTGACCGCCCAGCTCGCCGCGGCCGCCGCACGGGCCGCGGAGGGGCTGCGCCGGGCCGGCCAGATCCACTCCCGGGTGGAACTCCCTGGCCCCGGCGGGGTGCAGTACCCCGGGCACGGCATGGAGGTCGCCTCAGACATCACCGCCGCCTTCACCCTGCTGGCCCATATGCTGGCGCGTCGCACGGCCGAAGGCCGGGAGGCAACTGCGCTGATGCGTCAGGGCCACCTGCAGAGTGAGGCGGCGGAGATGGTCGGAATCTCGAAGCAGGCTATGTCTCAGCGCCTGGCTGCTGCGGGTTGGCAGGCCGAGCAGGCGGGTTGGCAGCTTGCTGTCCATATGTTGGCCAGGACGGAGTCTCTTCAGAGCGATGACGCTTTCCGCTAGGCTCCTCGGACTGCTCGCCTGCCTCGAATTTCTCCCCCGTCACCGAGGGCACTGACACGGAGGGCACCGACGGCGGCGGTGGGGCATCCTGCTCATCCACCGAGCGGTTCGCCACGGCATTGGCCTCGGCCACCGCCTTGGCGATCTCCGGGGCGGACTCGGTACTGAACCAGTTCTCGGACGTCGTCTCGTTGGCGAAGTCGCGCAGTGCCTCGTCGACCGGGCCGGCCTCGTAACGGAAGACACCCTCGTCGTCCTTCTTCGCGAAGGCCTTGGCGAACTGCTCCAGGGAATCGCCGAACTGCATCGGCAGCATCCAGACCTTGTTCGCGTCGCCCTGCGCCATCTCCGGCAGCTTCTCCAGGTACTGGTAGGACAGCACCTCCGGGGTGACCTGGGAGGACTTGATCGCGGCGGTGACCTTCTGGATCGCCTTGGCCTGACCCTGCGCCTCGAGGTACTTGGCGGCACGCTCACCCTCGGCGAGCAGCATCCGGGCCTGACGCTCGGCCTCGGCGGAGAGGATCTGGGCGTGCTTGTCACCCTCGGCTCCGAGGATCCGGGCCTGCTTCTTACCCTCGGCGGTCTTGATGTCGGACTCACGCTGGCCCTCGGCGGTGAGAATCATGGCGCGCTTCTCGCGGTCCGCCTTCATCTGCATCTCCATGGACTGCTGGATCGAGGGCGGCGGGTCGATCGCCTTGAGCTCGACGCGGCTGATCCGCAGACCCCACTTGGTCGTCGCCGCGTCCAACTCGCCGCGCAGGCGACGGTTGATCACGTCACGGGAGGTCAGCGTCTCCTCCAGGGTCATGCCACCGACCACGTCACGCAGCGTGGCGACGGAGATCTGCTCGACACCCACGATGTAGTTGTTGACGCCGTAGATCGCCCGGGCCGCGTCGTTGATCTGGAAGGTCACGACAATGTCGATGGCCACCGTCAGGTTGTCCTGGGTGATGACGGCCTGCGGCGGAAAGGAGACCACCTGCTCACGGGTGTCGACCCGGTCACGGACGCGGTCAATGAACGGGACCAGGATGGTCAGCCCACCCGAGACCGTCCGGGTGTAGCGGCCCAGCCGCTCGATGACGGCGGCCTCCCCCTGCGGTATCAGGGCCACCGACTTGAACAGGGCCACGGCAACGAGGACGAGCAGCAGGATCAGCAGGATACTCGCTAACATACGTCAGACTCCTTTCCACACCACTGCTGTGGTGCCTTCGATGGAGACGATCTGCACACGATCTCCGGTGGTGAACGATTCCCCGGGGTGTGCCGCCCGGGCCGACCAGATGTCTCCGTCGATGCTGACCTGTCCGACGGTGTTGTCCGCCGACACCGGGCTGAGCACCTCAGCGGTCCGCCCCTCGAGTTCCAGGGACGTGAACTCCCTGACCTCCCCCTGGGCCACGAACCGACGACGCAGGATTGGGCGGATGAACAGGACGCTGGCGAACGCGAAAGCACCGAAAGCCCCCACCTCTACCCAGACCGGAACATCGAACGCCGCCACCCCCGCGGTTCCCAGGGCCGAGACGGCGAGCATCAGCAGAGTGAAGTCCATGACGATGAACTCGCCCACGGCCAGAACCGCCGCTCCGATCAACCAGATGACTGCACCCATGACCACACGCTATCAGTTCTCAGAAAGGTTTGGCTCGGTCACAAAGTCAACCAGGCGCTCGACCGCCCCGATCAACGTGGCGTCCAGATCCCGGAAGGTTTTCACCGTCGACCTGACGTGCCGCCAGCCGTCGGTCGGACTTCCCCAGCCCAGTCGGCGGCAGACCCCGGTCTTCCAGTCTTCGCCGTAGGGCACCGTCGGCCAGGCGTCGATACCGACCGACGACGGCTTCACAGCCTCCCAGATGTCGATATAAGGGTGGCCGGTGACCATGACATGGGGCCCCAGGCCCCTGGTCATCCGCGACTCCTTCGAGCCCTCGACCAGGTGGTCGGCGAGAACGCCGACCCGCCTGTCCGGTCCGGGCCGGAACTCGGCGAGCATCTCTGGGAGGTTGTCGAGGCCCTCGATGAACTCGACCACCACCCCCTCCACCCGCAGGTCGTGACCCCAGACCTGTTCGACGATGGTGGCATCATGCAGTCCCTCCACCCAGATGCGTGACGGGGCGGCGACCTTCGCCTGCACATTGGCGACCCGGCGGGAACCGGAGTTGGAGCGTTGCTGCTCGGCGGCCTCCGGAACATCCGACGGTGCGATGTACCTGGTCAGTGTGACAGGGTGCCCGTCGACGAGGAATCCGCCGGGACGCATCTTGAACAGCCGGTCCCGCCCGTGGCGGTCCTCCAGCCGGACGAAGTCACCGTCGTAGGTCCGCTCGAAACCGGTCACCGCGCCGACCCAGCCGCTCACCGGGTCCTCGACCACGGTGCCGGGCTTCGCCGGGATCTCCGGCGGAGCAGGGCGCCGTGATGTCGCTCCCCCGGATCGTGATCCGCCAGATCCTGATCCTCCGAGGATGTCGTTTCCGTACCTGTCGTTGAAGCTCATGACGGTCAACAATAGGCTAGGACGGATGATGTCCAGCACCCCCATCCGCGAGCAACTCTGGTCTCCGGTGCAGAACACCTCCCTCTGGCTCGGGTGGTGGCTCCACGGTCTGCTCCCCACCGACCAGGTCATCGACGCTTTCCAGGATGTTCAGGGACCGGCACACACCCTCGTGGTCGACGAGATGTCCGGCGACCCCTTCGGCGGACGGTTCACCGGACGCCGCACGACCCTGGTGGACCTTCTACTCGCCGCCCGGGAGGTCACCAAGGAAAGCCCCGTCAGCCTGGCGGACCGTCCCCTGGCCGGACTGGCCCTCGCCGGCCCGGGTGATCCCCCGGCCCTGCCGGCCGGCACCCGTGGTGCCGCGGCGGTGGCGTCCACCGGGGCCGGGATCACTGTCGCCGACGCCGAGTCGGACGTCGTCCATGTCATCGTCCCGACATTGCGGGACGCCTCGCTGGTCGAGTGGGTCTGGTACCGCTGTGAAGGGCCCTCTGCACCGGCGGAGTTCTTCAGTCCCGGCGAGGCGGAGACCCGGTTACGTGAGGCCACCAGTGCTGCGGCGGCACTGATCGAGGAGGCGTCCGACGCTGGTCTGTCCCCCACCCCGCACGCCGGTCCCCGACTGGCGGTCGGGACCCTGTCGGACTACTTCGGACTGCCGGGACTTCCCGAGGGCGTGTCGCCGCGTGCCGTGAAATTGATGGCCAGGGCCGACGTGGTGTCCTCGATCATCGAGGTCACCCGGTCCTCGGCGGCCGGCGCCTCCCTGGACCCGGCCCTGCTCCCCCTCTCACGCGCGGTCCGCACCGCGCGGATCACTGCTGTGGACCACGCGATGCGGGAGCTGGTGCGCTAGCTGCTTCGGCAGCGGGTTACTCGATCGGGCGGACCGCCATCGGCTCCATGCCGTCCCAGCGCACCGGCGAGATCTTGACGACATCGCCGGAGTTCGGTGCCTCCAGCATCTGGCCGTCACCGAGGTAGAGGGCCACGTGCTGGGTGCCACCGGGTCCCCAGAAGATCATGTCGCCACGCTGTGCTTCTCCCGCCGGCACCTGGGTGCCGCCGCTGGAGTACTGGTAGCCGGAGTACTTCTCGAGCTGGATACCGACAGCGGCGAAGGCGTAGACCATCAGGCCGGAGCAGTCGAAGCCGACCTTGGCGTAGTCGCCGTGGGTGTCTGCGACACCACCGTCGCGCACACCGAGGGTGGGCCCGTACTGGTTGCCGCCACCCCAGGAGTACGGGGTGCCTATCACGCCCATTCCGCGCTCGATGACCCGCTCGATCTTCTCCTCGCGGCTACCGGAGGAATCCGGCGCTGCCGGCTCGCTGCCACCGGGGGTCGGGAGGCTCGGGACGATTCCGTCTTCCCCGCCGGACGGCAGGTTCTCCCAGGACTCGCCCGCTGCGCCCTGTGCGGCGTTGATTGCGGCGTCAACGGCCCCATCAGGGGTTCCTTCCAGGTGTGCGTTGATGCCAGCGAATGCGGCGGCGCCAGCGGCACCGACCAGACCATCGATCGCGGCCTGACGGCGCTCATCGCCCTCCGGGTCAGCACTGAAGGAGGACTCGATGGCGCCCGGATCGACCGGCTCACCTTCCTCACCGCCGGCACTACCCTCAGCACCTGAGCCCTCGGACAGGCCGGGATCCCCGGCAGGCTGCTCGTCGGGCTGCTCGTCATGCACTGCGGGATCTTCCTCAGCGGGGGCGCTTTCTGCAGGACCCTCCTCGCCGAGATCCTGCTCGGCGGGAGCCTCGACGTCCGCCGGAGCCTCAGCACCCTCAGGTGCCTCAGCGCCCTCCGTGCCCTCCGTGCCCTCCATGCCCTCGGCGCCCTCAGGGATCTCGACCTCCTCGACCTTGGGCTCCACCAGCTGATCAGCGGTGTCATCCTGTCCCTCGAGCCGCGCCTCGGCACGGTCGGCGGCGTTCTCGGCGGCCCGACGCTTGTCGAAGGAGGATGCCCCGGCGTTGGCGGACACCCGGTCGACGGCGCTCTTGGCCGCCTTCAGGCGGGCCTCGGCTGCGGCAAGGTCGGAGCGCAGGTCCTCGAGCTCGCCGGACTTTTCCGCGATGGAGGACTGGGCACTGGAAAATGCCTCTTCCGCGGCCGCATGGGCGTCACGAGCCCGTCCGACCATTCCGTCGGCGGTGTCCCGGGACTCACGCAACGAGGACTCCTCGTTGGCGGTCTGGGTCCGGACCAGGTCGAGACGGTCGATCTCGGACTGCTGCTTCTCGCTGGCGAGTCGCAGGTAGGTGGCACGGTCCAGGGAATCTGCGGCGATGTCACCACCAGCAGCCAGGTTCACCGGGGCGGCGTCACCACCACGGGCGTAGGCGGACCGGGCGATCTCGTCGAGCTGCTCCTGTGCCTCTTCCACATCGGAGTTGGACGAGTCGAGACGTCCGCGGGCGTCAGTGACGTTGTCCTGGGCTTCCTGGGCTTCACGCTGGGCACGGTCCAGGTCGACGCGGGCCTTGTTGACGGACTCGCGCAGGCCACCGAGCTCGTTCTCCATCGACGCGACCGCGCCTTCGGTAGACGAGACCTCGCCGACGAGGTCAGCGAGGAAAGATTCGGCGGTGGCGTTGGAGTCACCGGACCCGGAGTCCGCCGGGTCCGACGCGTCCGAGGGGGCGGCGACGGCAGTGGTCGCTTGGACAGTGAGTCCAGCGGCGACTGCAAAGGACAGCAGTGTCCGCGTGGACCGGACGGTCGACCTGCGGGTCGTCCCACGGGCTTTCAGTCGAAGTGCCACGGTTGGTCTCTCCTCGTGGAAATGGCGATGGCGATAAGGGGCAAATCTCGCGTGCCGTCGACCGTGGACCCCGTGATCCGGCGTCCTGTCCACCACGCTTCCCCGCATGATGGTCCAGGGCCCGAAGCTCCGGAGCGATCCGACGGAGCTGTGAGGCCCGCCAGATTGTCACGGTCTGGTTTCGGTTCGGTCTGGTGTGCGGAAGCACTAGATGCAACTTCCGTCACTCTGATACCGGATCGTTACCAAATGACGACAGGTGAACCGTAAGCCACAGCACTCCCATGCGAAACCCGACTCCCACTAACCACATAAGAAACACGGGGAACATGAGTCATGGGATACGGCTTGACCTGCGACCGGAAAGATGGTCGGCATATATGTGATCTTCATCACATTAGGGAATGTCTCGGCGTGTCGAATTGCCGACATCGATGCAGGTAGTGCCGAAGTCTGGACCAGTACTTTAGCTGGGACAAGTCAACGACCTTGACAAGGGTGAAGCGCCGACCCTCACAGGGGTCGACGCTTCATAGGGAAATCCGTGACTGTCAGCGTCCGGGACGTCGATAGGTGATGACGGCGCCGGCAGTGGCACAGAGTGCGACAATCAGCACTCCGACCAGGATCAGGACATTGAGAAGGCCAAAGTCCGGCTGCATCTGCTCAGCGGAGAGGAGGAAATCCGGCACATCCTCAGGTGCACGTGAGCCGTGGAGCTCGCGCTGGGTCGACTCGATCTGATAGCGCGACAGGGAATCGCTGAGTACCTGGGTGTTGTGCGGGGCACGAACCATGACAGTGTCGGCACCCGTATCGTCCTTGACGGTCTGAGCCAGGTTCCGAAGCACGGTTCCGGCCCCAGTGCTTCGGTCAAGCAGGACGATGTTCAAGTCCTCGAGTGCGGACGCACTCTCCCCCGCGCCAGCGACGAGCTCGCGGTAACTCGCGATATCCGTGTCACTGAGCCCGTCTCCGGCCTGCGAGACGGAGAGTCCGGAGGCCTCGATCTCCTGGAGAATCGCGTCGAGATCAATATTCTCGAACTCCACCGTGCACCTCATCCGCCACTGTCGGTTCTGCTGTTGGTTATCTGACTGTATAGATTTGTACCAGCACGCGTGCCGTTCGGGGGTGTCGACACGCGCAGTATTCCAGAGCGAGTCCGGTCTCATCCTGCAGTTATGTAGCATAACGGTCGTACTGTTACAGTAGAAGTGACGGAATCCGAGGCGGCTACTGCACAATGGAAGGTGGCCTGCGACGGCGCGTATCTTCGACGGCGCCGAGAGTGGGATGACGTCGGACGAACGTCACACAACTGACGATGATAACGAGAAGAGATTCAGGAGCACTGACGTGACTGAAAGCAAGAACTCCTTCGGAGCCAAGGGGACTCTCGAGGTTGGTGACCGCACCTACGAGATGTACCGCCTCAGCGAAGTCCCGGGCATGGAGAAGCTGCCCTACTCGCTGAAGGTCCTCGGCGAGAACCTGCTGCGCAACGAGGACGGTGCCAACGTCACCGCCGAGCACATCGAGGCCATTGCCAACTGGGACCCCTCGGCTGACCCGAGCATCGAGATCCAGTTCACCCCCGCCCGCGTCGTCATGCAGGACTTCACCGGTGTGGCCTGTGTTGTCGACCTCGCGACGATTCGTGACGCCGTTGTCGCCATGGGCGGCGAGGCTGACGACGTTAACCCGCTGAACCCCGCCGAGATGGTCATCGACCACTCGGTCATCATCGAGAACTTTGGTGACTCCAGCGCTCTCGAGAAGAACGTGGACATCGAGTACCAGCGCAACGAGGAGCGCTACAAGCTCCTGCGTTGGGCCACCGGCGCCTTCGACAACCTGCGCGTGGTCCCCCCGGGAACCGGCATCGTCCACCAGGTCAACATCGAGTACCTGG
>DHCFJ07801__coassemble_2894_pt1 | contig 8466 bp, 7 predicted proteins | sample DHCFJ07801__metabat2_low_PE_008 | metagenome-assembled genome bin DHCFJ07801
CCGGAGACCTGGGCGAAGCCGGTGGCGGCGTGGCCGGCACCCTGCTCGTGGCGAACCAGGATGTGGTTGAGCTTCTCGGAGCCGTAGAGGGCTTCGTAGAGAGGCAGCACCGCTCCGCCGGGAAGACCGAAGACGACGTCAGTCCCCAGTTCCTCGAGGGAACGGACTACCGCCTGGGCACCGTTGATGCGTTCGGGACGCTTACCGCGGCCGGACGCAGCAAGCGTGGCGGGACTGGGGTGTGGGCGAGAGGTGTCGTTCACCGTCCGTGCACTCCTTTAGATGGTCATGTGTTGTGGATGGCCGACTGTTCCAGATTCCTTGTGAACCAACTACGCCCCCGCTACCCGGTGCAGGCCGGGGCGGGGGCGCCAGATAAGTTCCGCGAGGTGACCGCAGGGGCTCTAGCGCCCGGCGGATACAAGAATCAGGAACGTCGTCATGACAGGTGATACTAGCCGACGGTCCGGCACCGGTCAACGAAAATGCGAAGATTTTTCCCACCCGCTGATACCCCCAGTCCCACAGAATGGACGCGAGGTGGAGTCGATCCCCCTTTTTCAGCGAATCCCAATCCGGCGGGGCTATCGTCGGCGCCATGGATTTCAGCTACTTCTTGTTCCGGGTGTGGGAGTGGGTCATCGCGCACGGACTCCCCCTCTCCGCGCTGCTGATCATCGGCATCCTGATCCCCCGCCTCGGCCGACAGGCGTCCCGGTGGGTCAGTCAACGATTCGAGGAGGATGAGGAGTCCGGCAAGGCCAGTCTTGCCCTGGTCGGCGCCCTGGTCTACATCCTCGAGATCGTCGCCTACTTCATCCTCATCCTCGTGGCGTTGTCGAACCTGGGTGTACCGCCCTTGGGCGCCGCCGTGCCAGCCACCGTGGTCTCCGCGGCCGTCGGTTTCGGTGCGCAGAACATCATCGGCGACTTCCTCAACGGCTTCTTCATCATCTCGGAGCGTCACTACGGCGTCGGCGACATCATCACCTTCGACGACACCGGCGATGCCCTGATGGGCACCGTCGTGAAGCTGACCCTGCGCACCACCCAGATCCGCACCTTCAACGGCGAGCTGGTCACCGTGCCCAACAGCAAGGCCACGGTGACGATCAACTACTCCAAGCAGTGGGCCCGGGCAGTCGTCCAGATCGACCTCCCCTTGACCAAGGGCGAGTCAATGACGGACCTGGTGGACAAGGTCTCGGAGTCTGCCCACGACGCGGTGGACGCCGCCGGAGTAGCCGATGACATCCGCGGCGAAATCACCATCCTTCCGGCCCGCAGCATCACAGCCCCGACCGCGGCCGGACTGCCGTGGACGGTCGGCATGGAGATCAACGTCGCCACCAGTCCCGCCCTGCAGTGGGCGGTGGAGCGGGCGATCCGCACCAACATCATCAACACCTTCTGGGACCGCTACCAGTCACCCGGCGAGACCAGCAGCGTGCTGGAGGCCGGCCTGCCACTGGCCGGGGCGGTGTCCGCCCGGGCTGCCGCCCAGGAATCTGCCCGGGAATCTGGCCGGGAATCTGCCCCGGAATCCGGACAGAAGCCTGACGACACCTCCGCCTTCGACGCCTCCAGTGACACACAGAAACTCGTCAACGCCGCCACCGCCGGCGGCGATCCCCACACTGATCAGGCGGAGGAACTCGACGGCGCCGAGAGCACCGACACATCCACCGATGAAACGGTTGTGATGTCAGCCACCACCGGTGGTGCCGAAGCGACCGCAGCAGCGTCCGACGGCGACTCTGACGCCGACTCCGGCACCGACGACGACACCCATCACGAGAACCACCCGAATGGCACAGCCCTCGACGGGCCGTACGACTCGAAGACAAAGAACGTGCTTAGCCTGGGTGGACGCTTCCGCCCCAGCACCCTCGCCCTGTTCCTCGCGCTGGCCGTCGTCGGCCTCCTCGCCCTGTTCTCCACCAACCCCGAGGACGGTTCGGCTGGTTGGCTGTCACCGGACCGCTACCGCAGCACCGGGGACACCACCTCGGTCACCGAGGAGACATCTACCCCCACCGAGGAGGCTCCGGCCGAGCAGGAGACCACCGACCCGGTGGATGAGGGCACCGACAGCCCCGCCCAGCAGCGGGACGGCGCGAACACCGACTCTGATTCCGGTTCCACCGGCTCCGACGACACCGACACCACCGGCAACAATGACGGATCCGGCAGTACCTCCGACGACCGCGGGACTGGAACCGGCATCGGCCCCCAGGACGACGGCTCCGATGGCTCCGGCAACTCAGGCAACTCAGGGAACACCGGCGACACCGCTTCGGGAGCTGCTGGAGCCAACGGCACCGGCAACACAGGCAATACAGGCGACACAGGCGACGGAGCAACCGACGGCCCGCAGGCCCTCACCGTCTCCTGACTCCCCCGGTGGCCCCGGTGACCCCGAACCCCGGCTACCCGGTACCGGAGTAGTCGGAGCGTCCGATGACCTGATTAAATGGACCACCATGAGTTCCACGGGATCGCCGACCCTGCCGCACACCGTCAGAGTCGACCAGGCACACCTGATCGCCGCCGCCCTGATGTTCGCCCTGAGCCTCATTGGAGTCGCCTACTCGCCGAAGGTGTTCTTCTGGCTCCCGCTCCTGCCGCTGGTGTTCATCATCTGGACCCTGCGGTGCCGTACCACCTTCACTGAGCAGGGCATGACCGCCCGCTACCTTTTCCGTCCCACCAGGTCATTGGCCTGGGAGGACTTCAAGGCGATACGATTCACCCGAGGAGGCAAAGGCCTCGCCGTTGACCACGACGACAGCACCTTCCCCCTCCCGGGAGTTAGTTTCAATTCGCTGGTGACCCTGGCTGACGTGACTGACAGGAGGATCCCCGACCCGGTGACCCCGACCCTGGAGACCATCGACGAGAGCGTCCGGGTCGTCCATCGTGACAGCGGGGACGCCGTCCTGATGGACGAAGAGGAATACGCCGACTACGAATCCAGCCGCCGTGCCAGCTACATGGCCCGCGAGGAACTTGCCCGCCGACAGCGGGAGCGCGACGGACAGGACACCAGCGACAACGGAGAGAGCGGCAGCGGGGCCGGTGACGGCCCCGCTGACACACGGGAGAGCTGACCACTCGCCCGGGTGCCCCGGCACGGTGTAAGTTACCGCTTTGCCCCACACTGCACGACACCGAGTAAGACCCTGAGCACGACACAGATTTCGACGACATACTGCCCCGCGGACCGGGCAGCACGGCGTCGCCCCGGCCACCATTGATCCCGCCGGGGGCGCACACAACGGTCCGAACGAGAGGACGTAGGACGAGACCATGAACCAGATCCCCTTCCGGTCATCGGTGACCACCCAGGGACGGAACGCCGCCGGAGCGCGCTCGCTGTGGCGTGCCACCGGAATGAGCGACAGTGACTTCGACAAGCCGATCATCGCGATCGCGAACTCCTACACCCAGTTCGTCCCCGGCCACGTTCACCTCAAGGACGTCGGCGAGATCGTCGCCGAGGCCGTGAAGGAGGCCGGTGGTGTCGCCCGCGAGTTCAACACCATCGCCGTGGACGACGGCATCGCCATGGGGCACTCCGGCATGCTGTACTCCCTGCCGAGCCGTGAGATCATCTCCGACTCGGTGGAGTACATGGTCAACGCCCACCAGGCCGATGCCATCGTCTGCATCTCCAACTGCGACAAGATCACCCCGGGCATGCTCAACGCCGCCATGCGTCTGAACATCCCGGTGGTCTTCGTCTCCGGTGGCCCGATGGAGGCCGGTAAGGCCGTGGTCGTCGACGGTGTCGCCCACGCCCCCACCGACCTGATCCACTCGATCTCCGCCTCCGCCAACGAGCAGGTCACCCAGCAGGGCCTGCTGACCGTGGAGCAGGCCGCCTGCCCGACCTGCGGTTCCTGCTCCGGCATGTTCACCGCCAACTCGATGAACTGCCTCACCGAGGCCCTCGGCCTGTCCCTGCCGGGCAACGGCTCGACCCTGGCCACCCACGCATTCCGCCGCGAGCTGTTCAGCGAGGCCGGACGCACCATCGTCGACCTGTGCAAGCGCTACTACGGCGAGGGCGACACCTCGGTGCTGCCCCGGTCGATCGCCACCAAGGAGGCCTTCCAGAACGCCATGGCGCTGGACATGGCCATGGGTGGCTCGACCAACACCGTGCTGCACATCCTCGCCGCCGCCCAGGAGGGTGGCGTGGACTTCGACCTGCAGGACATCGACGACCTGTCGAAGTCCGTGCCCTGCCTGTCGAAGGTCTCGCCGAACTCCGACTACCACATGGAGGATGTCCACCGTGCCGGTGGCATCCCCCGCATCCTCGGCGAGCTGTGGCGCGGTGGCAAGCTTAATGAAGACGTGCACACCGTGCACTCGAGGACGCTGTCGGAGTGGCTCGAGGCCTGGGACATCCGGGCTGAGTCGCCGAACCAGGAGGCGATCGACCTCTTCCACGCCGCCCCGGGTGGCGTGCGAACCACCACGCCGTTCTCCACCGACAATGTGTGGGACGAGCTCGACACCGACGCGGAGAAGGGCTGCATCCACTCCGTGGAGCACGCCTTCACCGTCGACGGTGGCCTGGTGATCCTACGCGGCAATATCTCCCCCGACGGTGCGGTCATCAAGTCCGCCGGTATCGACGAGGAGCTGTGGCACTTCTCGGGACCGGCCCTGGTCGTGGAGTCCCAGGAGGAGGCCGTGGACGTCATCCTGAAGAAGAAGGTCCAGCCGGGCAATGTCATCGTGGTGCGCTACGAGGGCCCGTCCGGTGGTCCGGGTATGCAGGAGATGCTGCACCCGACCGCCTTCCTCAAGGGCTCCGGCCTGGGCAAGAAGTGCGCCCTGATCACCGACGGCCGCTTCTCCGGCGGTTCCTCGGGCATCTCGGTCGGCCACATCTCCCCGGAGGCCGCCGACGGTGGTGTGATCGGTCTGGTGCGCGACGGTGACACCGTCACCATCGACGTGCACAACCGCCAGCTGAACCTGGACATCCCGGACGAGGAGATCGAGGCCCGTCGCGCCGAGATGAACGCGTCGGACAAGCCCTGGAAGCCGGCCACCCGCCAGCGCAAGGTGACCAAGGCCCTGCGCGCCTACGCCACGATGGCCGCCAGTGCCGACAAGGGCGCGGTGCGCGTCCTCGAGGACGACTAGTCCTCCACCCTTTCCGCACATGCCCTGTAGGTCCACCCCTACAGGGCTTTCGTGCATCTCCGGGGGTCGACGTCAGCTACTGGACCTCCTCCTCCACGAACCCCAGTCGGTCAACTCACTGGCCGCTCACTTCGACATGGCACCTTTGAATGCACGGCAACTGGAGCCTGTCTCTGACTGGCTCAGCCCGTACGAGAAGTTCTGGCGCGGCACCCTGAAGGATCTTCGCAACCACCTGGAGAAGAACTGATAACAACGCCACACCGCCATGCAATCGAAGCGGACGAGTTCATCCCCTGCCCGAGCAACCGAATCTGGGAGGCACTGACCGACCCGGAGGAGCCCAGTCAGTGGTTCATGTCGTCAGACTTTCAACCTGAGGTAGGGCACGAGTTCAGCATTGACATGGGCAACTGGGGCACAACGAAATGCACGGTTCTGGAAGTCGTTCCGCAGGAGCTCATCCGCTACACCTGGAAGAACCCACCTCTGGACACCGTCGTGACCTGGAAACTCATACCTGAAGGGCAAGGCACGCGGGTTTTCGTCGAACACTCAGGATTCGACCTGGACGATCCGATACAGCTCAGGGCGCACAAAGGAATAGGTAGCGGCTGGAAGATCAGCATTCTCGCCCAGCTGGCCGTCCACGTACAGGACTGAAATCCCCAGCCAGAATCAGTTCAGAACGTACCTGGGTAGGCGCCTCCGTCTATCAGGACGTTCTGACCGGTGATGTAGGACGCCTGGCTCGAACACAGGAAAGCGCACGTCGCCCCGAACTCGGCGGGGTCGCCGAAGCGTCCGGTCGGGATCCCGGTGGGCTCCGGCATCGTGCCGTCACCGGTCTCGGTCAGCCGTGCGGTGGCGAACCTGCCAGGCAACAGATTGTTGATGGTTACATTGGACGACGCGAGCTGCGGTTGGCGGGCCACACCAGCAATGAAGCCGGTCAATCCGCTGCGTGCGCCGTTGGACAGGCCGAGCTTCGCGATCGGGGCCTTCACCGCCGCCGAGGTGATGTTGACGACCCGGCCGAAGCCACGCCCGGCCATGCCGTCCACGGTGGCCTTGATCAGTTCGACGGGGGTGAGCATGTTCTGGCGGATCGCGGCGAGCCAGGTGTCCTCGTCCCAGTCGCGGAAGTCCCCGGTCGGCGGTCCCCCGGCGTTGGTGACCAGGATGTCGATCTGTGGTGCGGCGTCCAGCAGTTCAGCGCGTACCTCGGGTTCCGTCACCGATCCGACGACCTCGCGGACCTCCACACCGGTGCGTCGTAGCTGCACCGCTGCCTCAGCGAGGGCATCACTCCCCCGGGCATTGACGACGAGATTCACCCCCTCGTTCGCGAGCGCTGCCGCGCACCCGAAGCCCAGCCCCTTGCTCGAAGCTCCCACCACGGCCCAACGCCCTGCAATTCCAAGATCCATGGTGCCAGCCTAGCCATGTCCCGCGGGCAGGCCCCGGGGCAGAGCCATGACGGAGTCAGGACGGGGTACTGTCCCTCCGCCGCTCCACACCGTCGAGGATCGTCGCCAGGCCGAAGGCGTAGACAGCCTTCTGGTCGGTGATCGCCTGGTACTTCTCGCCGACGGCACTGCCCACCCGCCCGGAGATCGGGTAGCTGCCCTCCGGCATGACCTCGGCAAGTACCGGCCCGTTGACCTCCCACCACTGCGCATCGCTGATCCCGGAGGTCTGCGCCAGCCGTTCGGCGTCGAGGTCGGCCTGGGCACTGGCCGTGGCATGGGCGGTGACCAGGCTGATGGTGTGGTCCATGGCGATGTCGTCGAGCCCGCAGCCCTCCAGGGCAGTGAGCTGCCATTCGTAGCGGGCGGAGATGTTCGGCCCGATCATCGGGCGGTGGCTCTGCGCACCGATCAACCAGGGGTGGTCGTGGATCTCATCCCAGGTCACCTGCGAGACGGTGCGCAGCCGATCGCGCCAGCCGTCGGAGGTTTCGGCGTCCCCGACGCTGTCGGCGGCGTCCTCGAACGTCGGTAGATCAACCCGCCCCATCACCTGGTCGACCATGAGGCCCAGCAGTTCGTCCCGGCCTGGGATGTAGGTGTACAGCGTGGCCGCCGAGGTACCGAGCTTCTCGGCGAGCCGGCGGATGGACAGCCCCGACAGGTCCGCCAGTCCGTCCAGCCCCGCCCCGTCGGCCTCGGCGATGGCGGTGTCGACGACCTCGTCGAGGGTCCATTTTTTCCTCGGTCCGCGCGCACCGGACTCCTCGCCCAACTGGTGGCGCCAGAGCAGCCGGAGCATGCGGTCAGTGGAGTTCTCAGCCATGGTTGACACCATACTCCGAACGGTGTACGTTGAAAAGCCCTTCAAGTCCGAACGCTGTTAGGAGTTTTGGATGAATGCTGCACCACCCCCTGCCCTTCATGCCCTCGACCTCGTCAAAACCTACGCCGACAAGCGCGCACTCGACGGCTTCACCCTCACCGTCGCACCAGGGACGATCCATGGCCTCCTCGGGCCCAACGGCGCCGGGAAGTCCACCGCCGTCGGGATCCTGACCACCCTCACCAGTCACGACGGTGGCACCGCCCGGGTCTCCGGGATCGACGTCTCCGACGGCACGTCGGTCCGTCAGCGGATCGGGTTGGTCGGCCAGGACGCCGCAGTGGACGAGATCCTCAGCGGACACCAGAACCTGGTGATGTTCGCCCGGCTGCTCGGCCTGTCCCGCAAGGACGCCGCCCGGCGAGCCACCGAACTGCTGAAGCTGTTCTCCCTCACCGAGGCCGCCGATCGTCCGGCATCCGGCTACTCCGGAGGCATGCGGCGCCGCCTCGACATCGCCGTGTCACTGATCCGGAATCCGGACGTCCTGTTCCTCGACGAGCCCACCACCGGCCTCGACCCGCAGGGACGCCTGGACGTCTGGGACGCGATCACCCGCGCCGCGTCCGAGGGAACCACCGTCCTGCTGACCACCCAGTACCTTGAGGAGGCCGACCGCCTCGCCGACCGGATCTCGATCATGAAAGACGGCCGTGTGATTGCCGAAGGCACCCCGGAAGAACTCAAGGGCGCACTCGGCGGCGACCGGATCGACCTCACATTCGGCCCGGACGTTGCACCGGCCGATATCCTCGCCGCCCTGAACGGCACCCGGTCCGGGGCCGATGTCACCGAGGACGACCTCACGGTCACACCGGAGAGCACGTTCATCAGCGTCCCCGCGCCACGCGGGGCCACCGATCTCACTGACACCGTGCGCGCACTCGACGTCGTCGGCATCCCTCCCAGCGACATCGCACTGCGGCGTCCCACCCTCGACGAGGTCTT
>DHCFJ07801__coassemble_3162_pt1 | contig 7590 bp, 8 predicted proteins | sample DHCFJ07801__metabat2_low_PE_008 | metagenome-assembled genome bin DHCFJ07801
GCCTCTATGCGACGGCGACCGTAACAAAATCGTGACCTTTGGGGCGAGGTGCTGGACAACATTCACAGCGGACATTAACCTCCCCTGTCACAGCAGGTCACAGATACCCCTCCAGGCACCGTGCGCCACAGGAATCTAACGTTGTTCACCACTATCCTGGAAGGGTATGAGGTTCCAACGCATCGACCTTCCCGTCCACAACCCGGACCACTGGGCAGACTGGTTCGCCACCACGCTGGGCCTGACGCGGCTGTCCGGGTCGCCGGAAGCGCCGGACGTGCCGGACGCACCGGTTGCCACCGACGCGTCCTGCGGCGTCGCACTCGGCTGGACCGAGCTGCGTTTCGTGCAGGACGCACACCCCGAACCCGGCAGCGCACGCAACACCGGCGAGACCAATGACACCAGTGACGCTGGCGATGCAGACGGCACCGGCGAGTCAGCCGCCCGCGGCCACCACCTCGCCTTCGCCGTCCCCACCGGCACCATCGAGGACGCCGCCGCGTGGATCATCGCCGTCACCGGTGAACGGCTGATGGACGACGACGGCACCACCCTGATCGACCGGGGCGGATCCTGGGCCAGCCGGTCGATCTACTTCCGCGGCCCCGAGCACTCCATCCTCGAGCTCATCGAACACGCCGACCGCCCTGCCCCAGCACCAGACTCAACCCCCGGTGTTCTCCGGGACTCCGGTCCCGACCTGCTCCTCGGTGTCGCCGAGATCGGCATTGGTACACCCGACGTAGCCGGGACCGCCGCAGATCTCGAGAACTCGGATCGTGCCGCCGACCTCCCCTTCGGCTTCGGCGACCCGGCACACAAGGTCATCGCCGCCTACGGCGACAGCGACGGGGCCTTCATCCTCGCCGCCGCCGACCGCCCCTGGTACCCCACACAGGACGTCCTACCTGTCACGTCCCGCCCCACCGTGGAGATGCAGTAGGTCAAGACGCCGTCACCGATCCCGATGACCCGGACGACCCGGAGCCTTCCACCGTGGACCCGACCGGGCCGTCCGGCAGATCGCCAGCGCCACCACCGGCACCGTTGCCACCGATGCGCGACAGGAACGTCTCCACATTGCCCTGCTCGAAGGCCGAACGCTGCCAGGTGTCCCAGGTGTGCGCGCCGACGGTGTCATAGCGGAACTCGATATTGTCCATCCCCGCCGCCACCGCGGCCGCCTGGAACTGCGCGGTGAACACCATCGATCCGACCTCGTAGGACCCGCCGGCGAAGACCGTCGCGATCGGGTTCGGCCCCATGTCGCCGGCGAAGTTCGGCACACCGCTGGCCGCGGTGACCAGCACCGGCATCGTCAGGTTCCGGATGTTGAGCGTCGGATTGTCCTCTTCCACCAGCTCATCACCGTTCGGGCCGTCCCACGGACCGCGGTCGTAGTCACTGCGGTCGGCGGTGCTGGAGTCGAAGACATAGCGCTGCACCGGCGACCCCGGGTCGTACAACCCACTCATCGCGTACACCGAGCTGTACAGGTCCGGATGTTTGGACGCCAGGTTTACCGCCCCGTACGCACCGGAGCTCAACCCGGTGACCCCGGTGGTGCCGCGCCCTCCGTCGGGCACATCGAAGCCGTCCTCGAGGAAGGCCGGCAGTTCTTCGGCGAGGAAGGTCTCGTACTTCACCTCGTCCTGCCCTTCCCAGTCCAGCGACCAGGTGAAACCGTCCATCGAGGGGAAGACGAAGGTGTAGTCCTCCTCGGCGAGGTGGTCCAGGGCGCCCGCCCCGGTCACCCACGTGTTCACCGAGGTGGAGTTCGCCCCGTCGATGAACTGCGCGACCTTCGGGTTGCCCTCGCTCAGCGCCGGACGCACGATCACCGGCACGTCCCGGCCCATCGCCTCGGAATGCACCTCGCAGCGGTAGGCGTCGGTGGAGCCGAAGTCCGCACACTCGGACGGCAGGACGTCCGGCGTCGCTTCCGGCGTGCCGTCCTGTGCTGCGACGGTCGGCGCTGCCAGCACCGACAGCGCCGTAGCTGCGATGGTCGCTGCTGCCGTCGCCGTCACCCTGGCCATCAGGACGCCGGACGCTGCGCTGCTCCCCCGCCTCATGACGATGCCCCCGGCGCGCTCGACACGCTGGAGCCGCTGGTACTACCGGAGCCCGAACCGCCGGTGCCCGACGCACCATCGCCGTCCATATTGCCGAAGAAGCGATCGGCCGCCCCACCGTCGAGTGCCGCGCGGATCCAGGTGTCCCAGTCGTGCGCGCCGATGATGTCGTACTCGTAGTGGAAGTTCGACTTGCCCAGCAGCATCGTGCGCGCCTGCATCTCCCGGGTGAAGACCATGGAACCGAACTCGTACGGGCCACCCTCGGTGACCACCGCCACCGGGTCGGGCCCGAGGTTGTTGACGTTCGGGATGCCGCTGGCCGCGTTGACCAGCACCGGCATGTCCATGTCGCCCAGTCGCAACGACGGGTTGTTCTCTGCGACCGACTCCTCGGAGTCCCACGGGCTCACCCCGTACTCGCTGCGCTCGGTGGAGGTGTTGTCCACCACGAAGCGCTGCAGCGGCATGCCCGGGTCGTAGAGTCCACTGAGTGCCCAGACGGCGTTGTAGTTCTCCGGGTTCTTCGCCGCGATGTTCATCGCGCCGTACGCCCCGGAGCTCAACCCGGCGATGCCGGTGATGCCGCGGCCGCCGTCGGGGATGTCGAAGGTGGACTCCAGCCAGTCGGGCAGCTCCTCGGAGATGAAGGTGTCGAACTGGACCTTCTTTTCGGTGTCCTCGGTGTCGTAGTCTTGGGTCCAGGTCCAGGAATCCATCACGGGGAAGACCAGGGTCTTGTCCTCGTCGGGGAACTCGTCGTGCATCTTGATGGTGCTCAGCCAGCCGTTGGAGCCGCTGTTGTTCGCCCCGTCGAGGAAGGTGGCGACGTCCGGATTGTTCTCCGTCAGCGACGGTCGGACGAGGACGGCGATATCGCGGTCCATCACCTCGGAGTAGGCGGTGCAGCGTACCGCGTCGGTGGCGCCGATCTGTTCACAACCGTCCGGGCTGATGCGGGGGTCGGCGGCGGCGGACGGGGCGAGGACGCCCACGGTGATCAGTGAGCTGACCACGGCAGTGGCTACGGCCAGCGCAGTCGTCGGGATGGCGGCAGAGAGTCTGGGGGACCTGCGGGACCTGGAGGACCTGCGGGATCTACGGGAGAGAATTGTCATGGTGTGGTTCCTGTGAGGGGTGGAAATGACAGGGCGTGAGGGATACCTCCACCCGACCATACGGGGCTTCACATGTGACGCAACCACATCAACCACTTCCCTCCCAGATCGCGGATACGGAGAAATTTGCACAACTTCCGCAGAAAGCCCCCCGGGTTATGCAGGTAACAATATTGTATTCACACATGAAGAGAATGCGCCTTCATCGGTCACCCCTCGCCACCGTCCTCGCCGCCTCCGTCGCCGTCGCCGGCCTCACCGTCCCCGCAGCCACTGCCTGGACCATCCCTGACGAGATCGCCGATCTCGCCCCCGACCCGATCAGCACCTCCGACATCACCGGCATCGGGGCCCCCATCCCCGGTCTCGAGCCCGACCCCGACTCCGGTGAACTCAGCACCCAGACCCAGATCGTCGGCGGCCTGTGGGACACCCTGCGCCCCCTGATCTCACATCAGAACGTCAACGACGACCCTGCCTTCTACACCGCCCCCGAGGGCACTGAACTGCAGAACACCGCACCGGGCACCGTCTTGCGGGAGCGGACGATCGACTACCACGTCGCCACCATCCCCACCCCGGTGAAGGTCACCCAGATCCTGTACACCACCACCAATGTGCTCGGGAACATCGAGCCGAACGTCACCTCCGTGATCCACCCGCCCGGCGGCTCCGACGGCAACGTCATCTCCTACCAGTCGATCTACGACTCCTCGAACCCCGCCGACAATCCGTCCCGCGCCATCGCCGGAAACCTCGAACTCGGCGGTCTGCTCCCCGCCGCGGAAACCGCCATCATCGCCCCCGCGCTGCTCGCCGGCCACCCTGTCATCCTCGCCGACACCGAGGGCGCGGACGCCAACTTCGCCGCGGGTCCCGCCTACGGCTACGCCACCCTCGACTCGCTGCGGGTGGCCCGCACCGCGAAGTCCTCACCGGTCAAGGAATCCGACAACATCGGACTGCTGGGCTACTCCGGCGGCTCCATCGCCTCGAACTGGGCGGCGGTGATGCTCAAGGACTACGCCCCCGAGATCGAGGACAGCATCGTCGGCGTGGCCCAGGGTGGCATGCTAATCAACCCGATCAACAACCTGGAGTACGCCGGCGACGGCATCCTGTGGTCCGGCGTGGTCGGCCTGGCGCTCGCCGCCCTGGTCGAGGCCTACGAGCTCGACGTCGACGAGTACCTCACCGAGTACGGCAAGAAGGCCCTCGACGACATGTCGCAGCTGTCCATCGTCGAGTCAATGGCCCGATACCCGGGCCTGACCTGGTCGCAGATCTTCAAGCCGGAGTACCCCACCCCGGACGACGTGCCCGCGGTCAAGAAGGTCATCGACGACATTAACGTGGGCAACTGGGACAGCCCGACCGTCCCGATGTTCATCTTCCAGGGCGCGGCCGGCTTCGTCGAAGGCACGCCGGCCCACGCCGAGCACGGCCCCGGCGACGGCATCATGGTCACCCGCGACGTCCGCACCGTGGTGCGCGACTACTGCGAGGCCGGCGCGCAGATCGAGTACCGCGAGTACCCGTTCGCCAGCCACGTCATGGCCGGTGCCCCCTGGGCCATCGAGGGCTACCTGTGGCTGGAGGGACGCTTCAACGGCCAGCCCGCGACGAACAACTGCTCCACCGTGCCGGCAGGTAATGAGTTGTAGGACGCACGGACGCCGGGGCGTCCTGACGCACGGAACCCTTTACGCGACCGGAACAAGTACATATACTCGCACACGTTGCGAATCGGCCTCTCCCACGTTGCCGCCGCAGCGAGAGACAACTTGCCCCTCATGTTGAAAGGATCCTTTTCCATGCGTAACACCCGCTCCCGCTTCTCCCGCGTCGGCATCGCCGCTGTCGCCCTCGCCCCCGCCCTGGCCTTCGCCCCGGTCGCCGGTGCCGACGAGGCCGAGTCCTCCGCACCATCGAGCTCCGAGGGCGCTGCGTCCAGCCTGCCGGGCTCCGAGGCTGAGGATGCCGAGGCCCCCGAGAACGGTGACGAGAACGACGCCCCCGAGAACGGTGACGAGAACGACGCCCCCGAGAACGGTGACGACAACGACGGTGAGGATGCCGCCGGCTCGGTCGAGGGCTCCCTGCCCGAGGACATCGACACCGACGAGCTCGCCTCCTCCGTCGCCGACACCGACTGGACCCGCGTCGCCAAGGTCATCGCCTCGCTGGCCACCGGCAACGTCTCCATCGACACCATCCTGGACATCATCGCGCTGTCCAACGACGGTGACGCCACCGTCGGCGATGTCATCGGCTCGGTCACCGACGTCGTCGGCGGCAGCTCCGACGAGGGCGAGGACGCTGACGAGGGTGAGGACGGCGAGGACGCCGAGAACGGCGACAACAGTGACGACGCCGACTCCGAGGCTCCCGGCGAGGACGCTGCGGAGTAACTCACCCGGGTTTCCCTCCGGGTAACTCAGCAACCGAGCAACCGAGCAACCACAATCGATCGAGAATCCCGCGAACGCGCGAACAGGTCCGGGGATTCTCGATCGTTTGTGGTTGTCGGGGGTTGATGGTTCACACTGTTTGTCCACTACGAGCGTGTGGAACACCTATGGTGCTGGCGGCGGGCAAAGTGGCTCCCCCCCACGCGTCCTACGCCGCCGTGCCGTCCTCCAGCACCAGCGGCACCCAGGAGGCGATCGTCCCGGTCGACGGGTCGAGCAGCATCTCCACCTCCTCCGGCTCCCCACCATCAGCAGCGGTGACGAAGACCGACGGGGTCGCGACCTCACCGGCCCGCTCCTCCAGGACCCCGAAGTTTACCGCGAAGGCCGCATTACCCTCGTCGATGACCTCGCCGGAGCGGATCGCCTCGACCGTGTCGGCATCCACGCCGTGCTCCTCGGCCAGGGCGTCCGACAACTCCTCGTGGCTGGATGCCGCCAGGTCAGCACAGCACGGACAGCTGAAGTCCAGGAAGATGTCGACCACCGGAGCATCCGCGGCGGTGTCCTCGCCCTGCAGGGTCACCACGCCACCTGCGTAGCTGACCTCTGCCGACACATCGCCGTATGCTCCCGTGCCAGAGTCAGAGCCCGAATCATCGTCGTCCGAGAACAACGACGACACCGGGCCGACGGAGTTCTCGGACGAGTCCACCACGTAGACACCCAACACGGCGATCGCCACGCCCAGCGCCGCCACCACGGCGGCAATCGTCCAGATCACGGTCTTGCCCGGCCCCTGCTGCCCCGGTTCCGGTGCGCCGGGGACCATGGCAGAACCGTAGCCGGACGGATCGACGTGATCAGCGGGACCGGCGGGATTGGCGGGATTGGCGCCATCGACGGAGCTATAGGGACCGTGGGGACCGTCATGGTTGCTCATAGGTAGTCACCGTAGGGGCTGTGGTGTCACCGTCCCCACTTTCGCTCGACTACCTAATGTACTTAGGATTCCGAAGCCCTATTAAAGTAGCTGCACGTCCTCTACACTCAGGGGCGTTGCCGGACGACTCCGGCGGCACGCACGATCTCTTTCCCCCTCACACACGAAGGAATCCGAATGCGTACCACTCGCACCCGTTTCTCCCGCGTCGGCATCGCCGCCCTCGCCATCGCCCCCGCCCTCGCCTTCGCCCCGGCCGCCGTCGCTGACGAGGCCGAGGGTTCCACCCCCGAGCTGCCCGGCAGCGAAGAAGGCACCGAAGGCTCCGGCGATGACGTCAACCTCGAGGACATCGCCTCCTCCCTCGCCGACGCCGACCTGGAGCGCATCGCCGGTGTCGCCGTCAGTCTGTCATCCGGGGACGTCAGCCTGAGCACCGCGCTCGACGTCATCGACCTGATCAACGGCGGTGACCAGACTATCGGTGAGGTCATCGGCTCCGTCGCCGGGGTCGTCGGCATCGACGCCGGTTCCGCCGAGGCCCTGGGCTCCCAGGTCTCCTCCGTGACCGGTGGGTCCTCCGAGGGTTCCTCCAGCAGCGGTTCCTAGCCTGGCGGTTCCTAGCCTGGCGGTTCCTAGTTCAACGTCACTCCCGCTCCCGGGTGGTCTGAGAGGTCAGATACCACCCGGGAGCGGGAGTGTCGTTACAGGACCGTCAGAAGTGACGTCCCACGTGCGCCTCCTCGCGCATGGTCTTCACCATGTGCGGGTAGTGCAGCTCGAAGGCAGGACGCTCGGAGCGGATCCGCGGCATCGAGGTGAAGTTGTGCCGCGGCGGCGGGCAGCTGGTGGCCCACTCCAGCGAGTTTCCGTAACCCCACGGATCATCGACCGTCACGACCTCACCGTAGCGCCAGGACCGGAAGATGTTCCACACGAACGGCAGTACCGAGATCCCCAGGATCAGCGCACCGACCGTGGACACCTGGTTCATGACGGTGAAGCCGTCCTGGTCCAGGTAGTCGGCGTAGCGGCGCGGC
>DHCFJ07801__coassemble_3581_pt1 | contig 6405 bp, 4 predicted proteins | sample DHCFJ07801__metabat2_low_PE_008 | metagenome-assembled genome bin DHCFJ07801
AACCGGCGTAGCCCTTGATCTCCGGGATGCCGGCCTTCTGCAGCAGCGGCAGGGCCATTCCACCGGCGCCGACGAAGACGAACTTCGCGGTGACGGTGGAGATGTCGCCGTTGTGGAGGTTCTTGGTGGTGACCTTCCAGCCGGTGCCCTCGCGCTTGATGTCGGTGACCTGGTTGCCGTAGCGGACCTCGACGCCCTCGGAGGTGACCGCGTCCAGGTACTGGCGGGTCAGCGCACCGTAGTTGATGTCGGTGCCCTCGTTGATCCAGGAGATGGCGACCGGCTCGTAGGGGTCGCGACCCTCGCCCATCAGCGGCAGCTTGTCGCTGAACTCGCGGAAGGAGTCGGTGTAGTGCATGTCCTGGAACAGCGGGTGGTCCTTCAGGGCCTCGTAGCGGGCCTTGATGTAGTCGACCTGCTGGGTGCCGTGGCCGAAGGACATGTGCGGGGTGGGGTTGATCCACTCGCTGGGCTCACCGAGCACGCCCTCGTTGACCAGGTGGGTCCAGAACTGGCGGGAGACCTGGAACTTCTCGTTGATGCCGACGGCCTTGGCAATGTCGATCTTGCCCTTGACCTCGGGGGTGTAGTTCAGCTCGCACAGGGCGGAGTGGCCGGTGCCGGCGTTGTTCCACGGCGAGGAGGACTCTGCACCGGGGGTGTCGAGGCGCTCGATGATGACCTGGGTCCAGTCCGGCTGCAGCTGGCGCAACATCACGGACAGGGTGGTGGAGATGACACCGGCGCCGATGAGGGCGACGTCGACGTGATCATTCTGGGAAGGTGACACGTTAAGCTCATTCCTTTGAATCGCTGCTGTTGCGCCGAGCATGTTGTCTGAAGGACTCCCGTCGGGACTCCGGCGACCATTGGTCGGCATCCACAATGAGCCGATCTTACTTGTCGGGGGTCTCTCCACAAACAACCAACCCCCGGCGGAGGGCGTTGGTGGGACGCTAGGATGACCATCGTGAGCACTCCGACTTCCCGCCGCCCCCGGGCGATGAGCCACCAGACCCTCGCCACCGTCCTTTCCCAACCCCTGGGAACCAGTGTCCATGAGCTGGACTTTGAGCCGGATCTCCTCGGGGAAGGTTACACCCGCCACACCATCGAGATCGGTTCAGATCCCGACGGTGAACCCGGCCCGGTGGTCACCACCCTGGTGCGCTACCGTCCCGGTGCGTCCGATGACCCCACGCGGGGGGAGGACACGGCCGGGGACGCCGAGGCGGGCGCAGCCGCCGATGCAGCCGACGATGCAGCCGACGACGTTGAGTGGTCGCAGCGTCCGGCCCTGCTCTTCGTGCACGGCATGACCGACTTCTTCTTCCAGACCCACGTCGCCGAGCACTTCCACGCCCGCGGCTTCGCCGTCTACGCCATCGACCTGCGCAAGTGCGGACGCAGCCACCGCGACGGCCAGACCTGGCACCACGTCACCTCGCAGAGCATCTACGACGAGGACCTCTCCATCGCCGTCTCCCTGCTCGGTGCCGGCCACGACGGGGTCATCCCGGTGGGGCACTCCACCGGCGGACTGGACGTGACGATGTTTCTCTCCCGGCTGCACGACGCCACCCGGCGCGGTGACACCGCCCGGGCCGCCCTGCACGGAGCAGTGCGTGGCGCGGTACTGAACAGCCCGTGGCTGGGCCTTCAGTTCGACAAGCCGACGAACTTCATCATCCGGAACATCTTCCCGCGCGTGGCGAAGATCGCCCCGGCCTGGCACGTGCCCGGCGGCATCAACCCGACCTACGGGCGCACCCTGCACGTCGCCGAGTCCGGCGAGTGGGACTACGACCGCTACTACAAGCCGTTGCTGCCGCGCCCGAAGCAGGTCAGCTGGCTGGTGGGGGTGAACCGGGAGATCGAGAAGCTCCACTCCGGCAGGTGGTCCACCGGGGTGCCGACGCTGCTGTTGCGCTCCGACGGATCCAGTTCCGGACGCAGCGAGACCGATGCCTCCGGTAAGGAGGTTCCGGTGGAGCGGGCGTTCGTCACCGACACGATCCTGAGCGTGCGGCAGATGCAGGAGGCCGCCCACAAGGTCGACCCGGACTGCGAGGTGCGGGTGGTCCCCGGCGCGCTGCACGACGTCTTCCTGTCGAGGCCGGAGGTCCGGGCGGACGCCCTGGCCGCCACCGACGAGTGGCTGGCCGGGGTGCTCGGTCAGGCGTAGCTCCTCTCCCCTCCCCGCGGGTGTCAGATTCGTGGGATGGATCGATGGCTTTCCGGCCGGATCACGCCGATTGATCCCACGTTTCTGACATGGCACCGGCACGCGTGATGGCGTTCCGGATCTGCCGGAGCATCTTCTCCGGATTGGCCATCAGCTTCTTGTCGACTCGGATGACCGTCCACCGCCCGTCGTGCAGGTCCTGGATCTGCTCGAAATCCTTCTCGGCCTGATCCGCGTTCACGTGGTGGGCACCGTCGTAATACAGGCCGATCTTCAGCGTGGGACAGGCGATGTCGAAGAACGTCCGGCGGACCTGCCCGGTCGGCTCGTCCGGGGCAAGCTCGACCTCGACCTGGGTCTGCCACTGGTGTCCCTTCGGCAGTAGGTCGCGGATGAACAGCCGCAGTTCGGTCTCCCTGGGTGACTCTGCTCCGACGGACGCGAAACGCAGGAGTCGGTTCAGGGTACGGTGTCTCACCATTCCCCGAGCCGCGCGGAGAATCTCCGCCCGGGTCACGGTGGAGCACATGATGAAGGCGTCGATCAGCTGGATGGCCCGTACCTCCTGCCGGGTCAGGCCCGGGATGTCAGACACATACCAGGTGTGCTTGCCCGACAGGACCGACCGCAGGCACTGCCCCAGGGCGAATGGCGCGCTGACCACGCGGTGATGCGGAAACTCGGGATCGGGGCAGACGGTGTCCCGTTCGATGTCGAAATGCTTCGGGAACTCGCGCACCGCCGCCCGCAGCGGATGTTTCGCCGCCACCTTGCTGTCGTCCGAATCGCGCTTGGCCACCTGGTAGCTCAGCAGGAGCACCGGCGCGGAGTCCGCCCAGTACTTCAGCCCGTGGAATGCGGCAGCTCCCCACCCGCCGAGGACACAGGTCTCGTGGTGCTTGATCAGCTGGGCCCGGGCACGGGTGATGATGCAGTGGCAGTACGCCCCGGTGTCGATCTCCGACCTCGGCCCCGTGCGCCCTCCACGGCCACCGCTACTGCCGGTACCTCCGCCATGTCCGGTACCTTCACGGCTACCAGCACGTCCGGCACTTCCGTCGCTCCCGGTACCTCCGTCTCCAACGCGCTTGAGCACCACCCCACTGGCAAGGGTGTCGTATCCCCGGTCGATGGCCCACCGGCTCACCCCGGAGGATTCGAGCCATTCCCGCCGCTCCGGAAGATGCGTCGGCAGGATACGCGAGATGTACCAGGGTCCTCTGCCAGGCGTGTACCGGCCTTCGGACAGGGCTCGGGCGATGTCCGGCGGCAGCTTCCACGCCGGGTTCGCCGGTGCACTCTGCCGGGCAACGGTCTGGCGTGCGCCGGTCTGGCGCTTCGCACTTTGTCGTGTCAAGGCTTAGGTCCCCTCCCTGCACCACGACCCCCTCGCAGTGCTGCAGTCATCACACCACACCATCGACCCTTCAGTGGTTCATTCCGGAAAACTTGTAAGATTCGTGGGATGAATCGTCGTGATCCGGCAGAAAAACCAACGATTGATCCCACGATTCTTATATCGGGGCCGGAGCCGCCTCCCGACAGTGGGCGCCCACCACGGAACCGGCGGCATCGGGGCCGGATCCCGACATCGAGACCGGCTTCCGACACCGCGTAGGGGTGCTCGTCATCGCGTAGGCAGCAAGCGGGCCGGTGTCCTACGTACCATCGGGACCATGAGCAGCGATACGAACCAGTCCAGCACCGCCGAGCACTACGACCTGATCGTCATCGGCACCGGCTCCGGCAACTCCATCCCCGAGGAACTCAACGACCGCAAGATCGCCGTCGTCGAGAAGGGCATCTTCGGCGGCACCTGCATCAACGTCGGCTGCATCCCGACGAAGATGTACGTCTACACCGCCGATGTCGTCCGCGAGCTCCAGAACGTCGGCACCTACGGCATCTACCCCATCGGCGGGGCGGCCGCCGCGCAGATCCCGGTCGCCGACTGGCGGGTGGACTGGAAGGCGTTGCAGGAGCGGGTCTTCGGCAAGCGCATCGACCCGATCTCGAAGGGCGGCGAGGAGTACCGCCGCGGCGACGAGACCCCGAACATCACCCTCTACAGCGACATCGCCCGATTCACCGGCGAGCGCACCCTGCAGATCGGCGACGGCAAGACCGGGGTGGCCACCACCATCACCGGCGACCAGATCGTCCTGGCGACCGGTTCGCGCACCTGGGTGCCGCCGGTGATCGAGGAGTCCGGCGTCCCCTACCGCACGAACATCGACATCATGCGGATGGAGGAGCTGCCCCGCACCCTGGTGATCCTGGGTGGCGGAATCGTCGCCACCGAGTTCGCGCACATCTTCTCCGCACTGGGCGTGGAGGTGTTCGTGGTGAACCGCTCGGAGCATCTGCTGCGTCGTTTCGATGAGACGGTGTCGACCCGCTTCACCGAGCTCTCCAACAACCAGTGGACGAACCTGCTGGGCCACACGGTCACCGCCGCCCGCGCCGAGGGCGGGCTGACCACCATCACCCTGAATGACGGCCGGGAGATCGACTGCGACGAGCTGCTGTTGGCGCAGGGCCGCGTCCCGAACGGTGACCTGCTCAACGCCGAGGCCGGCGGTGTGGAGCTCGCCGAGGATGGTCGCATCATCACCGATGAGTTCGGACGCACCACCGCCCCGGGCGTGTGGGCGCTGGGCGATGCGTCCAACACCTTCCAGCTCAAGCACGTGGCGAACCAGGAGGCGCGCGCGGTGTTCCACAACGTCGCCGCCGCGAAGTCCGCCGGGGACGCGAACCTGATGCCGTTCAAGCACGACAATGTGCCGGGCGGGGTGTTCACCCACCCGCAGATCGGGACCGTCGGCATGACCGAGGAGCAGGCGCGCGAGTGGGCGGAGGCCAACGGTAGGACGCTGACCGTGAAGGTGCAGGAGTATTCGGACGTCGCCTACGGCTGGGCGATGGAGGACACCACCGGGTTCTGCAAGCTCATCGCCGACGCCGACTCCCGGCGTCTGCTGGGCGCGCACATCATGGGCCCGCAGGCCGCCACCCTGATCCAGATCCTGGTCACCGCCCTCGAATTCGACCTTGACCTGGTCGATTTCGCCACGAAGCAGTACTGGCCGCACCCGTCTCTGTCCGAGCTTGTCGAGAACGCCGTGCTGGGTCTGGAATTCCGATAGGTTGGGACCCACAAAGGGTTTTCAATACAAAAGGAGCTGGATGCAATGCGGTGCGTGGTGACGGGGGCGGCCTCGGGGATCGGACGGGAGGTCGCGCTGCTGCTGGCCCATGAGGGCCACGAGGTGATGATCACCGACCGCGACGAGGTGGGGCTGACACAGACCTGCAATGATCTCGACGCGATGCGTCCAGGCAGTCTGCTGGACTCCCAGGTACTGGACGTCACCGACGTCGGCGGGGTGAAGGCCTGGGCCGACCGGTTGATCGTGGAGCACGGCACGCCGGACGAGGTGTACCACGTCGCCGGCATCGCCATCTGGGGTGATCCGCGGACGATGCCGCACGACAAGTGGGTGAAGGTCATCGAGGTGAACCTGATGGGCTCGGTGCACATCGTCGAGGCGTTCACCCCGGCACTGACTGCCGCAGGGCCGATCGCGGAGCGCGGCGCGGGGTTGTTCGGACGCAAGCCGAAGATGCGCCGGCTGTGCATGGTGTCCTCGGCGGCGGGGATCATCGGACTGCCGTGGCATGCGGCGTACTCGGCGTCGAAGGGCGGGGTGATGGGCATGTGCGAGGTGCTGCGCTTCGACCTGGCCCCGCACGGGGTGAGCGTGCATGTTGCCGCGCCGGGTGCGGTGGACACTCCCCTGGTCGGCACGATCGACATCGACGGGGTGGACCAGTCCAATGATCGGGTGGCGAAAGCCAAGAAGCTCTTCCAGGGTCATGCGGACAGTCCTGCCGAGGCGGCGCACAGCATCGTCTCGGGTGTGCGCAAGGGCCGCTACCTGATCTTCACCAGTTTCGACATCAAGTTGGGACGCTGGGCGCAGGTGAACATGCCGTGGGCCTACCGCGGGGTGATGCGTCTGCTGAACCGCGGGCTGCGCTGGGCGGCGGCGGACGCGGTGAAGGCGAAGTAGTACTTGGGGACGCTTCGCACTCCCCCGGCGTCACGCCTCTCCGGCATACGCAGCGGCTCCCCGCCGTGTAGCTGTCCTGCTAGCCTTATTTCATGAGCGAAACCACCCCGCACGACCCTGCCTCTCCTGCCAACCGGCCAGCCC
>DHCFJ07801__coassemble_4606_pt1 | contig 4820 bp, 4 predicted proteins | sample DHCFJ07801__metabat2_low_PE_008 | metagenome-assembled genome bin DHCFJ07801
ATCATCGTGATCGGCCGGGCCGCGGCACTGCGCTGATCAGGGAAGCTGGCCCAGCACGGTCAGGCTCCGGTTGTGGAAGTGGTCATCCTCGGCGAGCACGGTGATGCTGCCGGAGCCGACCCGGAAAGCAGCATAAGCGCAGGCGGTGAGGGGAATCCGCATCCAGGACGCGATGACCGGCGTCGCTGTCCCTCCGTGGGTGACGATCACGAGGTCATCCACGCCGCCCGGCCTGGCCTGGCCCGCGGCGTCGTCGGTGTCGTCAGCCGTGCCGTTCACCAGTCGCTCCACCGAGGCATAGACCCTGGTGAACCACTCGAGCTTGGTCTCCGAGCCGTCGATGCCTTCGTCGTGGTCCATGCGTTCGCCGACGGACGGGGGAGTGATGAACCGCTCGTCCAACCAGGACTGCGGTCGCCCCTCGGCGACACCGTAGGACTTCTCCCGCAGCCCGCGCTCCAGCTCGACCGGCACGCCCAGAGCATCGGCGATAACCTCGGCGGTCTGCCGGGTACGCAGTAGGTCGGAGGAGACGATCCGCACTCCGGCGCTGGGCCGAGCACCGTCTCCGGCGCCGTCCACAGAGCCCAAGCCGAAGTCCGACCGCAGCGTCTCAGCGATCCGCCCGGCATCCCGCAGGCCCCGCTCGGTCAGCGCAGAGTCGAACCAGCCTCCTACGAGACCGTCCACGTGGTGGGTGGCTTCCGGGTGCGTGACCACGAACAAACGCTTCATCACACCACCAGGGTCAGTGTGTCCTTCGGCGGGGTTGTCTTTCCGTTGGCCGCCACCGGCGGCTCGTTGATCTCCATGGTCAGACCGGCATCGCGGGCGATCGCGGCGATGTCCGCGGCACCCCGGGCAGCATCGGCAGCAGAACCCGCGGTGGACAGCACACGGGCGAGGACGCCCTTGTAGTGCTTGTTGAAGTGGCTGACGACCTTGCGCGAACCATCCGGCTGCACCGACTCCACCCGCACCGTCACCGCCCCGGTGCCGGTCGTCGCATTCCATGCGGGCAGCTTGCCGAGGCCCTGGTAACCGCCGGAACGCAGGTCCACGATCACCCCGTCGCCGCGTCCGTCGGCCGTCTCCGCCAGAGCATCGGTGATCAGGCGTCCCCACCGCTTCTTCATCGTGGGTGCCGCGGTAACCACAGCAACGCCACCAGCCGCACTGTCCGACCCGCCAGCCGGACGCTCCGGCAGCTTCGTCCCCGAGGACAACCGGTAGTGCGGGATCGCATCAGTGGCCCGCAGCACACCGAACAACGCCGAGCCGACGCCCAACCGCGACCACGCGTCCGGGTCGACGTCCTGCAACGTCGCGGCGTCCAACGCATCGTAGAGCACACCGGTGTAGCGGAAGAGCGCCGGCATCGTCGGAGCGTCCTGCAGATGGGTGTTCGCCTCCGCCTCGGAACGCAGCTTCTCCGAGATCCCCAGAATCCCCAGTGCCGCATCAACGTCCAGCGCCTCCAGATCGGCGATGACCTGCTCGCGAACGGGGGTGAGCGAGGGGAATGACAAGGCATCCAAAGTCAACGTCGGGCCATCGCCGCCGGGGGCCTTGGTCTCGGACGGGGGGAGAAGAATAAACATAGCTACACCCTAGTGATACGTGTGCATGGAATGAACTAGAGTACCGGTCATGATCACCCGGATGTCCTCTCTCTTCCTCCGCACGCTGCGCGATGACCCCGCCGACGCGGAGGTCCCGAGCCATAAGCTCCTCGTCCGGGCCGGCTACATTCGCCGTGCCGCCCCCGGCGTGTACTCCTGGCTGCCGCTGGGACTGCGCGCGCTGCAGAACGTGGAGAAGATCGTCCGGGAAGAAATGGACGCCATCGGTGGCCAGGAGATCCGCCTGCCCGCCCTGCTGCCGCGTGAGGCCTACGACGCCTCGGGACGCTGGGAGGAATTCGGCTCCTCCCTCTTCCGCCTCAAGGACCGCAAGGGCCAGGACTACCTGCTCGGCCCCACCCACGAAGAGCTGTTCACCACCATGGTGAAGTCGGAGTACTCCTCCTACAAGGACTTCCCGGTCACCCTGTACCAGATCCAGACGAAGTACCGCGACGAGGAGCGCCCGCGTGCCGGCATCCTGCGCGGCCGCGAGTTCATCATGAAGGACTCCTACTCCTTCACCATGGACGACGAGGGTCTCGAGGAGGCCTACCAGGCGCACCGCAAGGCCTACCAGGCCGTCTTCGACCGGCTCGGTGTGGAGTACGCCATCTGTGCCGCGACCTCCGGGGCCATGGGTGGCTCGGCCTCCGAGGAGTTCCTCGCCGTCTCGCCCAACGGTGAGGACACCTTCGTGCGTGCCACCGACGGCGACTACGCCGCCAACGTCGAAGCCGTGGTGACCCCCGCACCCGCTGCCCGCCCCATCGACGGCTTGCCCGCCGCCGTGGTCCACGACACCCCGGACGCCCCGACCATGGACGCCCTGGTCGCCTGGGCCCGCGACAAGGGCATCACCGTCGACGGACGCGAGGTCGAACTCACCGACACCCTCAAGTGCCTGGTCGTGAAGGTCACCCAGCCCGGTGGCAAACCCGAGCTCACCGGCGTGCTGCTGCCCGGTGACCGCGAGGCCGACATGAAGCGGCTGGAGGCCTCCCTGGAGCCGGCCGAGGTCGAGCTCGCCACCGAGGCTGACTTCGCGGGTAACCCGTTCCTGGTCAAGGGGTACGTCGGCCCGAAGTCACTGGCGGACAACGGTGTCACGGTGCTGGCCGACCCGCGCATCGTGCCGGGTACCTCGTGGATCACCGGTGCGGATGCCCCGCGCCAGCACGTGGTCAACATGGTCGCCGGACGCGACTTCACACCCGATGACTACATCGAGGTCGCCACCATCCGTGAAGGCGACCCGGCGCCGGACAACAAGGGCACGCTGACCCTGGAGCGCGGCATCGAGATCGGCCACATCTTCCAGCTGGGCCGCAAGTACACTGAGGCCTTCCACGTGCAGATCCTGGACGTCAACGGTAAGCGGTCCGTGCCGACGATGGGTTCCTACGGCCTGGGCGTCTCCCGCCTGATCGCCGTGCTCGCCGAGCAGATGCACGACGAGAAGGGCCTGCGCTGGCCGGTGGAGGTCGCCCCCTACGCCGTGCACGTGGTCATCGCCAACAAGGACGCCGCCGCCGGTGAGGCTGCCGAATCGCTGGCCAACGCCCTGTCGGACACCGGGCTTGAAGTCCTCTTCGACGACCGCCCGAAGGTCGGCCCCGGCGTGAAGTTCAAGGACGCCGAGCTGCTGGGCATGCCGTATGTGGTCATCGTCGGCCGTGGTTTCGCTGACGGCACCGTGGAGCTGCGCAACCGGCTGACCGGTGAGGTCACCGAGGTGGCCTACGACGACGCGGTCGCCACGATCCGGGAGCTCGCCGGGAAGTAGGCGCACGCTCCTCCTCGCGCTCCCACTCTGGCCTTGGTGTCAGAAAGATGGGATCGATCGATGGTTTTCGGGCTGATTTCCATCGATTGATCCCACCTTTCCGACATGTCCGGGCGAGGGGTTGGGAGGGAAGAGACACCTCGGGGAAGTCGGGGGATGTGTTAGTGTCACGGGCGACCATGAGACCGCTGACGCATCCGTCAAGGAGGTGAGACACTTGGCGCCCAAGAAGGCCGGTAAGGCTATCAAGGTGAGGCCCGGGGAGACCCGGCTTGTCGCGGGGAACCTGAAGATGGGCCCGGAGGAGCTGCAGGAGCACCTGAAGCTGAAATCCCGGGCACGCACGATCCCCGACAAGAAAAAGAAGAACGACCGAAGGGCCTGCCGGAACTCCCGGCAGGCCCTTCGGGGTTTCCGGGTGCGTCATTCCTCACGGGCGCCAGAACGGCTGGTACCCGAAGGCCTCGGCTATGAGGAACCCCTCCATCACCGTGACCAGCGCACACAGCAGAACCAGGAGCACCAGGGTGTTTCGGGTGATCTTCGCCCCGAAGTGCAGGAGCTCCCGCGGCCGGGCCAGCAGCAGGCCACCGAAGATCGCAGGCAGCAAGAACGGGATGAACAGCTGGGAGACGGGGGAGGCGTCATGGGGTGCCGCGCGTCCGCGTGGTCCGGTGGTCTGGACCGTCGCACCGTCCGGCGCGGCGAGGCCACCGGCGACCACCACGGCACTGACAGCGACCGTCCGGACACGCCGAAGTAGCTCCGGGCCGACCTCGGCGGCGCGACCCAGGTCATCGGCGGGTGGGGTGGGGCGCCGGAAGAAGATCACGGGGTCGTCCTCTCCGGCTCGGTCAAGAAACGGGTCGTTCATCGCGATGAACTTATGATGTCTCCATGGAAGATACGACACCGGATGTGACGGTCGGCTACGACGACGGCTGGATCGCCGTCACCGGGGCGCTCGCGGTGTCGATGACCGAGCAGCTGGACCGTGTCCGCACCTCACCAGCGCAGCAGCAGTACGAGCTGGAGCCCGGACAACTGCAGGTCGGCCCAACAGGTGAGACGCCGGAGTTCCTCACCGCGCTCGACGGAAAGACCCGATTGCCGCTCAGCCCGCAGCTCAGGGAGTTCTACGGCTACGCCCGGTGGTCGTCCGGCAGCGTGACGCTGCTGGAGGTCCCGGATCCAGCGGACTTCCTTGACCTGCTCACTGATCCGCAGGTGGATCTCCCCGGCATGCTGCGTAGCGAGTTCACGTCGCCGGGAGTGTTGGCGGACGCCCGGGGCCAGGGCCTTGATCCGTCCCGGTGCGCGCTGCTCATGGTCGATTCGGTGACCTCGTCGCCGCACAGGTGCGCCTACCTTGTCTTCGATGCCCCGGAGCATTCCCGGGTGGGGACGCTCAT
>DHCFJ07801__coassemble_5945_pt1 | contig 3654 bp, 3 predicted proteins | sample DHCFJ07801__metabat2_low_PE_008 | metagenome-assembled genome bin DHCFJ07801
CTCGGCCTTGGAAAAGGCTGGGGCGAGGGGTTCACGTCGCTGTGCGTGGGTGCGTCTCTGCGTCAGCGTGTCAGTGGTGCAGAGTCCACCAACGACACGGAGCTGAGTGACTACTCATCGTCGACCGACTCGTTGTCCGACACGATCTGCAGTTGGTCGGCGACCTGCTCCAGCAGCCAGGCGTTCGACAGCGACGACGGGATGTTCAGCGCGGCCATGATGGCCTTGTCGTCCTCGACGACCGCACCGGACTCAACTTGCGGCAGGTTCGAGTAGCCCGGGACTGCCCGGATCTGGTCCATGCCCTCGGAGGCGTACATGCCCATGAAGTCGGCGGCCAGGTCAGAGACGTTCTCGTAGGAGATCATCGCACGGCCAGCCTCGACCTTCACCGAACCGTCGGTGAACGCCTCCGGCAGGGTCATGCCCAAGCGCGAGTAGAAGTCATTGGCGATGTTCTCGCCGTCGGCGATGACACCGAACTGGCCGCCACGGTCCTGCACAGTCAGCGCGGTCTTGCCCTCCAGACCAGGGAACTCCTCGCGGGCGTCGGCGAAGGCCTGCTCATCAGCGTCGATGACCTCCTGGGCCTTGTCCTCCAGCCCGTAGATCTTGCCCAGGGCCTCCAACTGCGGAACCCAGTCGGCGCTCTGGTCGATGCCCGGCAGCACGGAGGTGACGTCCTTCAGTGCGTCGTAGGCCTCCTCCGGGATGCGGTACAGGTCACCGACGATCAGGTCGGGGTCCTCGGCGGCGATCTCCTCCAGCGGGACGGCCTGATCCGACAGCGGGATCCGGGTGACGCCCTCGAGCTGGTCATTCTTCCAGTCGGCGTTGGCATCGTCCGGACGCTCCACGATGGTGTCCGGGGTGATGCCGAGGGCCAGCAGGTTGTCGACGGCGGTACCGATGGCGACGACCTTCTCCGGGTTCGTCGGGTAGGTGTCCTCGCCCCAGACGTGCTCGATGGTGACCTCAGAGGCCTCGGCGCCGGATCCGTTGCCGGAGGAGGAGTTGCTCGGGGTGTCTGAGTCGTCATCAGAGGAGCAGCCGGTGAGAATCAGGCTGCCGACGACGAGAGCGGCGGCGAGGGAGGTGCGAGAGCGAAGCTTCACGGGAAAGACGGTCCTTTTCGGCGGTTGTAAGATGAGTGAGGGGATGTTGAAATCTGGTGAGCCTGCACTAGGCTGCAGATGTCCTGACCGTAGTTCAACCTACTATCGCCACTACAACCTTGACAAGGGTTAAGCGGAAGCTGGAGCCGACCATCAACCCCGTTCGCCAAGGGATGTGATCCCTAGAGGCGGTGGCGGCCTTGAGGGTTGAGGTCGATCGGAGATCCCTGAGAGCCATGAGGTGCCGATGCTGCCGAGGTGGCCGGGCGTGAGGCCGCCGCGGGGGTGGCGGCAGCCGCGGAAGTGCGGTGGATCGCGGTGGGGTAGTTGCCGAAGGACGACCGGGCGGGCGAGGCGGGGGCAGCGGCGGTGGGGCGTACCTCATTATGGGGGGCCGTGGGGGTGACCGGTGGGGCAGCTGAGATCTTCCTCCACCGGGAGACGGTGTCGCGCAGCTCGCTGTAGGCGTACTCCTCGGTCGCGCGCTTCAGGCCGACGTGGATGTCGCCCAGGCAGCGGCGGCGCTGCTCGGCCGGCAGCGTGTTGATCCACGGGAAGACCTCGATGGCGGCGTCGGAGAAGCTCGGGTGCTTCTCCTTGGCGGCGGTCAGCCACAGGGTGCATTCCAGGCCGGACGGCCCGACCGAGGCGTAGTCCGTGGCCGGCGGGGCAAAAGTCGGCGGGGTGGAAGCTGGAGGGTTGGACGTAGACGGCCGGTAGGTCGACGGGCTTGATGCCTGCGGGGTGGAGGAGGATGGTCTGTAGGACGACGGGCTGGACGCCGAAGGGGTGGATGCAGACTGTCGGTAGGACGACTGGCTGGTTGCCGAGCGCGTGGACGCCGGCGGGGTAGAGGCGGTCGGACGAGCGGGTGCCGCGGTGGTCGGCCGTGCCGATGTCGTGGGGGTGGCCGACTCCGCAGGACGGGATGTGGGGCGTGCCGCAGGCGTGTACGTCGAGCTCGACGTTGCACTGGAGGCGGCAGCGGGGCGCGCTGAAGGCGTGGATGGTGCGCTCGATGTCGCACGAGACGTTGCGCTGGACGCTGCAGTCGGACGGGCCGATGCCGTCGACGCCGTGGGCGAAGCCGCCGGAGTCACCGACGGCGCAGCAGTCTTCGCCGGGGCGGCGGTCGGTGAGATCGCCAGGGTCACCGTCACGGTGTCGTGGTTGACCGCCGGCTGGTAGATGTTCAGCAGGGTGCGGATGCGGGTTGCGGCCTCGTCCAACGTCGTGACCTGCAGTTGACGGCCGTTGTCGAGGGTCAGCTCCCAGCCGGTGGAGGTCTTCTGCGCGTCGACGTTGACGCTGTATGCGACTGGGTCAGTCACTGTGCCCACGAAGTGTGACTGTGTGGTCACCCAGCCACCTCCTGTGTAGTTGAAGATGTATCTATCGCGAGTCAGGTTACTGCCGTTACCGTCCGGATGATTGGTTTTCGCGTTAAATTCACCCCTGATTTCTTCTTTCGGACGCCCCTCATCGGGGGCAGTGGTGGGAAATGCCCATGTTGGTCGGCCCCGCCGGTACGCTGACTGCTCATGCGAGTCATGTTGATCACCAACCCTTTCGCCACCTCCACCACGCGGGAAGGCCGCGACGCCGTCGCCCGCGCCCTGTCCGAGCGTCACGAGGTGGACCTCCAGCCGACCACTCACCGTGGTCACGCCGGGGAGTTGGGTGTGCAGGCCGTCGCTGAAGGATTCGACGCCGTCGTCGTCCACGGTGGTGACGGCTCGGTCAACGAGCTGGTCAACGGCATGCTCGGGGCACCGGAGCTGCAGGGCGGCACGGTGCGTCCGGCTGCCGCCGACCTTCCGGCGGTTGGTGTGGTCCCCGGCGGCAACGCCAACGTCTTCGCCCGTGCCCTCGGCGTCAACCGCAGGTCGGACGCCGCGGTCGACCAGCTGCTCGGGGGGCTTGCCGCCGGTCGCCGTCGTACCATCAGTCTGGGCCACACCCTGAACCGATGGTTCCTGTTCAACGCCGGCATGGGCATGGACGCCATCGTGGTGCGCAAGATCGACGAGGCCCGCCACAACGGCAAGCCGGTGACGAACCTGCGCTACGTCTCTGCTGCCGTGTCGTCCTTCCTCAGTAAGGCGGACCCCACGCCGAACTTCCGGGTGGAGGTCCCCACCGGTGAGGCGGTCGATGGTGCGCGCTTCGCCTTCGTCAGCAACACCGGCCCGTGGACCTACCTCGGTCCCCGTGCGATCGCCACGAACCCGGGCACCACCTTCGACAGCGGGCTGGGCCTGTTCGCCTCCACTTCGGTGTCCGCACTGCCGAACCTGGGCCTGGGCGCCCAGCTGCTGACCGGGTCGTCCAACCCGCGGGCCTCGCACCTCTACCGCGACGACGACGTCGAGTGGATCCGCTTCACCGCCGATGCCCCGGCGGACGTCCAGATGGACGGCGAGTACCTGGGCACATACGACTCGCTCGAGTTCGGTTGCGTGAAGAACGTCATCGACGTGGTGGTCTAGAGCCCGGCGAAGAAGTCCCAGACCGCGCCCGGCCCGTCGTAGCGGGCGCC
>DHCFJ07801__coassemble_6152_pt1 | contig 3515 bp, 5 predicted proteins | sample DHCFJ07801__metabat2_low_PE_008 | metagenome-assembled genome bin DHCFJ07801
TGCGGGTGAAGCTGGAGCGGATGCCATGACGGTCGACAACTCGCGGTTCTCGTACTACAACCCGGCGGAATATCTGGATCGTGCTGCGTTGGCGGCGGCGTCTACTGAGGTGGGCGCCCAGGTTGCTACACAGTCCGATCTCGAGGATCTGCTGCCGAATTACGGTGTGCAGTACATGCCGACATCCGGAGGGCCCGAACCCCGTGTCCACCATCCGGGGTTCGGGCCCGTAAACCGGGAGCAGGTGACCAGCCAGGAGGGGTTACCTCAGTCACGACAGCGTTTGTTCGCACTTCGGGGGTGAACCTTGTCAATGCTGTTGTGGCGGGATGAACAACCCTGGTGCTGCCCCTGGCGGTGGTGGCGGTGACGGTTGGTGGGGCGGCTACGTCGCCGGTGCCTCCGGTGGTCGAGGTCATGTCTGGTACCGCTTCCGGTCCTACTGAGGGCATGGAAAAACCCCGTGTCGCCCAGCGGGCGACGACGGGGTTTCGTCAGCGAGTATTACTCGCCGAGGAAGATGCCGGCAACAGCGTCGACGAAGCCGGTGATACCGGCGGAGAAGATCTCGACGAGGGTGCTGGCGAAGTTGGCGAAGATGTCGATCATGTGATGATCCCTTTCGGTTAGGCAGGAGTCTCCCTGCACTGGATGTGGATGTCGGAGGCTTTGTGCTTCCGTCACGAACAACATCGCACGCCGTGACCGGAGTGTTACGGGTCCGTGACGCCACCGTGGTCATTACCCCCGGTGAACCATAGAAATACATTCCCACCAGCACGTAAACACTACCCCCGCACCGACACCCTCGCCGCGATCGCCGCGAAACTCGGCGTCCCCGGCACCACCGACACCAAGGAGAAGTGACCACATGTCCGAGAAGAAGACCCCGTTCACGTCCTCGTGGTGGATCCGCCGCGTCTCCTACCTCGTCATCGGCGTGGCCGGGCTCATCGCCGCCGGCTTTGGCCTGATCGATGAGGGGCAGCTCGACGCGCTCACGGCCTCACCGCTGCGATCGCCGTAATGAAGGCCGAAGCTGCCCGTAGCGATGACGTGTACGGGCGGTGACACCCATGCCGTCGCTGACCACCCTGCGCGGACCATGGCACCCGGGCATGCCACAAGACGTGTCCGCCCTGATCGTCATCGAGTGGGAGACATCGTGGGCGCGTGATGTGATCCTCATGGCTGCGGAGCATGGGTGACGTCCACCGTTGCCGAACTGGTTCTCCTTCACGGAGTGGCGCAACCGTGCCCGTCCTGAGGTGCAGCATCCCGACCGTGAGCGGTAGTGTCGTGGTGGTGGGTGAGTGTGCTTGGCACCTGGTCAGGTTTGCTCCAGTCGGGCCGCTCCCCACCGGGCCCCAACGGCGTCATGGGGATGGGGGTTTCGCCGTTTCAGTCCGGGAAGTCTCCGTTTCAGGTATCGGGATCCCCGGGTCGAGCGCGGGTGACCTCCCTCCCTCGGTATCAACACCCTGCAGCTCCCCGGCCCCCACCGGCATACGTCGGTGGGGGCCTTTTTCGTGTCTGAGGGAGGGGCGGAGGAGGGGGCGAGATCGCTGGGTGGGAAGCGTGACGGATTCGCCCTTTCGCCGGCAGAGGGGATCGATTCCGTCACGGGAACCTCCGCTTCACCCCATTGGGGTCCGAGCATACCTCCCCGGGACCGCTCGTATCGTGCGCTGAAGCCAGGCCGTAGTCAGCTGGCGGACGTCCAGGGGGAGTCGCCGTAATGAAAACGATTATGGTAGCCGAAGGGTGGCGTTGACCTGCTGTGTTATTGCGCCTATCCTCGTTGGTGACGCTTAATGGAAACGAGAGGAGTGTCGGGGACGATGACCCAGGGGCACAGTCACGATCACGGGCATGGCCACAGCCACGAGCACAGCCACAGCCATGCCCAGGGGGTGCGCGGCAAAGCGCTCTGGTTCGTCATCGCGCTGACGCTCACCATCTTCCTGGCACAGGTCATCGGCGGCATCCTCTCCGGGTCGCTGGCCCTGCTTGCCGACGCCGGTCATATGCTCTCCGACGCCGGTGGGCTGATCGTGGCCGCTCTCGCCATGCTGATCGGTTCGCGTCCGGCGACCACGCGGTCGACCTACGGTTTCCGCCGAGCGGAGGTCATGGCTGCACTGGTCAACGCTGGAGCAGTGGCAGTGATCGGCGTGTGGATTGCAGTGGCCGCCTTCCGACGGCTCGGGGAGGGGCCCGAGGACATCCATACCGGTCTGATGCTCACGGTTGCTGTGGTGGGTCTCATCGCGAACGTCATCTCGGCGGTGATCCTGCGCCGCTCGGCGGGGGAATCGCTGAATATGCGCGGTGCCTACCTGCACGTCCTGGTGGACCTGCTCGGCTCGGTCGCGGTCATCGTCGCCGCCGTGATCATCCAGTTCACCGACTGGCTCTGGGTGGACGCCGTCGCCTCCCTCATCATCGCGGCGATGATCCTGCCGCGGGCGTGGGGGCTGATGCGCGAGGCGGGCAGCGTCCTGATGGAGCAGGTGCCTGGCGGCGTGGACGCCCTGGGGGTGCAGGACGCCATCCTGGACACCCGTGGTGTTGAAGCGGTCCACGACCTGCACCTCTGGTCGGTCGACGGCGAGTCGACGATGGCCACCGTGCATGTGGTGACCTCCGACCGGGAGGCACGCGTCCTCGATGAAGTCCAGCAGGTCTTCGCCGACGCGGGGATCACCCACAGCACCGTGCAGCTCGAGGCGCCAGAACATCACGGCCACGAACACCTGGACTGTGACTCCCCGTTGGGCGGCGAGGTCCGCGAGGCCGGCGAGGAGCACTGAGCCGAACGCTGCCGGGGGAGGGCGTGGGGGATGGTTCGGTGGACCTGTGTGCAGACGCGCGGCCATGGACGTACTAAGCTGTCCATGTCGTACGTCACCCTGGGTGGGCACGAGCCGCCACGGGGAAGAAAGGCGTGGGCCCCGACGCCTTCGACGCGGTCGTGCCGGAGGTGCCGGGAAATGCACACCTGTCAGGAGAACCTGTGAGTCAGAATTCCCGTCCCGTCGTCCTCATCGCCGACAAGCTCGCCCAGTCCACCGTGGACGCCCTCGGCGACTCCGTTGAGGTTCGCTGGGTTGACGGTCCGAACCGTCCTGAACTGCTGGAAGCCGTCAAGGATGCGGACGCTCTGCTCGTCCGCTCCGCCACCACCGTCGACGCCGAGGTGCTCGAGGCCGCACCGAAGCTGCAGATCGTCGGACGCGCCGGCGTCGGCCTGGACAACGTCGACATCGAGACGGCCACCGCCAGGGGTGTCATGGTCGCCAACGCCCCGACCTCCAACATCCACTCCGCCTGCGAACTCGCGATCTCCCTGCTGCTGGCCACCGCCCGCCAGATCCCGGCCGCGGACAAGACCCTGCGTGACCACGAGTGGAAGCGCTCCGCCTTCAAGGGCGTCGAGATCTTCGGCAAGACCGTCGGCATCGTGGGCTTCGGCCACATCGGTCAGCTTTTCGCGCAGCGTCTCGCCGCCTTCG
>DHCFJ07801__coassemble_6649_pt1 | contig 3256 bp, 1 predicted proteins | sample DHCFJ07801__metabat2_low_PE_008 | metagenome-assembled genome bin DHCFJ07801
CTGGCAGCTCACCGAGCTCGCCCCGGAAGCGAGCATCCTCGGCATCGAACGCTTCGGACGCATCCACACCAAAGGCGCCTACTCCGGCGAATCACGCCTGTTCCGCGTCGCTCTCAAGGAAGGCGGCATCTACATCCCGCTGGTCCAGGAGGCCCGCCGCATGTGGTGCGAACTCAACGACCGCACCGGACGGGGAATCTTCCTCCCGATCGGGGCGATCAGCGTCGCTCCCGCGGACTTCCCGGCCATGGTGCAGACCATGGAGGTGATCAACGCCCACGGACTGGACCACGAGGTCCTCGCCGCCGACCAGCTGGCCGAGCGCTACCCGGCCTTCGCTGCCGCACCCGAGGGCGCCGACCCCGACGTCGCCATCATCGACCCAGCCGGCGGCGGGATCCGCCCCGAACTCGCCGTCGCCACCACCCAGCAGCTCGCCCTCGACGCCGGCGCCACCCTGTGGGACGACACCCGGGTCGTCGCCGTGGAACCGGGGGAGGGGCAGGGCGGCACCACCGTGATCCGTGTGGAGGGTACCGACGGGCCGGTCGAGGTCACCGCCGGCAAGGTCATCGTGACCAACGGCTCCTGGGCTGCCGACCTGTACCCGGATCTCGCCGAGCACGTCACGGTGCACACCATCCCACTGACCTGGTACCTCCCGCTGCAGATCACCGACTTCCTGCCGGAGAACCTGCCCATCTTCATGCGCGACATCACCACGTCCGACGGCACGGTGTGGCACTGCTACGGCGCCCCCAGCCTCGACGGCTACAGCGTGAAGATCTCCCACGGCGACTTCAGCGGCGCAGCCCCCACGCCCGACGGCCTGGAGGACCTGCGCACCGGCGTGCTCCCCGAGGTCCTCACGAAGGTCTTCGCCGAGCGTTCCTCCGCCTTCTTCGACGGGATTCTCGATGACCCGGTGCGCATGACGCTGCACCACGACGGTTTCACCGCCGACCATGCCCCGATCCTCTCCACCGTGCCCGGGTCGGACGGTGCGGTCACCATCGCCACCGGCATGAGCGGCAACGGGATGAAGTTCGCACCCATATACGGGCGTATCAGTGCCGAGCTCGCGGTGACCGGTGAGTCGCCGTTGCGTCCCGCCTCCTTCGACTACCCGACCGCGGACGCACCGCGCACCCCGAAGGACAACCACGTCACCAACATCAGCCGCGTCGTCAACGCCGACACCGCCGACACCCTCGCTACGCACAGTGCCTGAAAGGTCCCTCCCTCATGTCCCAGCACACCTCACCAGCGACGACAGACAAGACAGCCGCCGCACCCACTGACTCCGCCACGAACCTGTCCAGCGGCACGCTGACCACGTCCTCCATCGTCTTCATGGTCATCGCCGCGGCCGCCCCACTGACCGTCATCGGCGGCGCCCTGCCGATCGGCATGGCCACCGGCAACGGTGCCGGCTACCCCACGATGTACGCCGTGGGCGCGGCCATCCTTATCCTCTTCTCCGTCGGCCTGACCACCATGTCGAAGTTCATCGACGAACCCGGCGCCTTCTACTCCTACGTGGAGACCGCCTTCGGCCGACGCCTCGGCATGGGCACCGCCTACCTCGCCCTGCTGACCTACACCGCCATCCAGTTCGCCGTCTACGGCTTCCTCGGCGCCCAGCTCTCGCTGCTCGTCGAACCGCTGGTCAGCATCCCCTGGTGGGCGTTCTCCCTGGCCACCGCCGCAGTCGTCGGCTACCTCGGCTACCGCAGCATCGAGCTGAGCTCGAAGGCACTGGGCGTGCTGCTCATCGCCGAGATCGCCATCGTCGTGGTCATCGACATGGTCGTCGCAGGACGCGGCGGCGCCGACGGGCTCAACGCCGATCCCTTCCTCCCCGAGAACATCTTCTCCGGTTCCATGGGCGTCGGCCTGATGATGGCCATGGCCGGTTTCATCGGCTTCGAGTCCACCACCGTGTTCCGCTCCGAGGCCCGCGACCCGGACCGCACCATCCCGCGCGCGACCTACATCTCCGTGGCCATCATCGGCCTCTTCTACACCGTCTCCGGCTGGGCCATTGTCCAGGCGTGGGGTACCGATTCCGTGCTGGACGCCGCGACCAGTGACCCGGACGGCATGATCGCCACCACCGCCGAGAACTACCTCGGCACCTGGGCCGGCCCGGTGGTCGAGGTCCTGCTGCTGACCAGCCTCTTCGCCTGTGTGTTGTCCTTCCACAATGTGCTGACCCGCTACCAGCACGCCATCTCCCACAAGCGTGGCCTGCCGCGGAAGCTGCGCGCCGTGCACCTGACCTACCGCTCACCGCACATGTCGTCCATCGTCCAGACCAGCACCATCGCCATTCTCACCGTGGTCTGCGCGATCATCGGCATGGATCCGGTGGCCGAGATCTTCACCTGGTTCTCAGGCCTGGCGACCTTCACCATCGTCATCCTGATGCTCATGGTGTCGGTGGCCGTGATCGTCTACTTCCGCTCTCGCCCCGAGCTGAAGCTCTCCGCGTGGAAGAAGACCATCGCCCCCGTCCTGGCCTTCCTCGGACTGGCCACCGCCTGCACGATCATCGTCACCAACCTGCCGGTGCTCGTCGGCGGCAGTCAGACGGTGGCGCTGGCCCTCGCCCTGTCCGCGCCGGTCGCCTTCATCACCGGTGTCGTCTGCTCCACCTTCGTCCCGGAATACGACGACAAGGTCATCACCCGGAACATGGAGAAGCGGATGACCAGGGACGCTGGAGACACGTCCCGCTAGAGCGCCCCGACCAGCTCCGCCACGCGCTCGGCGGTGCCCCACGACAGGGTCACACCGGCGCCGCCGTGGCCGTAGGCGGCGATGACCGGCACGCCGTCCGGCAGTCCGCCGGGCACCTCGTCATCGGTCAACTGTCCCAGCCGGATCGCCGTGCGTCCCGGACGCAGCCCCGCGCCATGACCGAGGATCGGCAGTTCCTTCAACTCCGGGACCAGTGCTTCTGCGCGGTCCAGGATCACCTCGGCGGTCTCCACGTTCGGCTGGTCGTCCCAGGAGCCGACCTCGGAGATCCCGCCGACCACCACGTCCTCGCCGCGCGGCAGCACGTAGACCTGCGCCTCGACGTCGTCGGTGTCGGTGATCCACTCGGTCAGCTTGTTCTCGCCCTCGCCGTTGGCCATCAGGATCACCTGGCCACGGATCGGGGTGACCTGATCATCGCCGCCGAGCAGTTCGCCACCACGGATGCCGGTGCAGAGCACCACCGCATCAGGACGCTCCGTCGGCCCGGCTT